>Ga0187893_10002541_pt1 | contig 39783 bp, 42 predicted proteins | sample MA1701074metaG_FD_139574 | JGI IMG/M metagenome (GOLD analysis project Ga0187893, IMG submission 139574) | White microbial mat communities from a basaltic lava cave in the Kipuka Kanohina Cave System on the Island of Hawaii, USA - MA170107-4 metaG ...
AGCTGCCTATCACAAGGCGGATCACGCGATTCAGAGTATTATCGATCTGCTCGATGCGGCCTGATGTCGTCTGCTCAAATGTTGAAGTATTCTTGTTTACGATCTTCGATCTAAGAATCTAATTCTGTTGTCCTACTACCCCCGCAGTCCTCTAGCCGCACCTTAGAGCACGCTGGGCCGCCTCTACCGTATTCACGTGGATCCTCACAGTGTCCTCCACCCTGCGGGCATAGCCGCCGGCAAGCGTAACAGTGACTGGGGCATGGTTGGCCAAGGCGAGTTCAAATATCATGGAATCGCGCTCTTTCAACCCTTCCAGCGTCAGATTGAGCCCCCCCAACTGGTCTTCGACGTAAGGGTCCGCGCCGGCGATGTAGAAGATCATTTGCGGGCGGAAGGCCGGAATCGCCAGACTGCACGCCTCTGCTAGACGGGACAAGTAATCTTCATCCGTGGCGCCGTCGGGAAGATGAATATCGATAATCGATGCGGGCTTTTCACTGGGATAATTGTTGAATTGGTGTATCGATACCGTGAATACGCTCGAATCACCCGCGAAAATTGCCGCTGTTCCGTTCCCATGGTGCACGTCCACGTCGATCACCATGGCCCTCTTGATCGCTTCATCTTTTTGCAGTTTCCGCAAGGCCACCGCCACGTCGTGAATGGCGCAAAAACCCTCTCCGTATTCGGGGAACGCATGGTGGAAGCCTCCGCCGATGTTGACCCCGATGCCGTGCTGCAAAGCAAGATGAGCTGCCAGAATCGTCCCGCCCGTCGCCAGCCAGTACGCTTGTACCATTCGCTGCGAATAGGGAACTTCCAGCCTGAGGATCTCGGCGTAGCTCAGGGTCCCCTGCTTCAGCTTTCGGATCCATTCCTCTGTGTGGACAAGCTGCAGGTCTTCGTCACGGGCCGGTTCTGGCCGGTGAAAGGATTGCTCCGATGCTAGGCCTTCCGAGATCAGCCGCTCTCGAATCAGCCTGTACTTCACCGAAGGAAAAACGTGATCGCCGAAATTGAGGTCGTACCCTTCGTGATAGACCAAAGCGACTTGCGGCATGGTTATCCTTCCGCTTGCAATGCCGTCATCACGGCGACGTGATAGACGTCCTCTTCGGAACAGCCCCTGGAAAGATCGTTGGCGGGTTTACGAAGCCCTTGCAGGAAGGGACCGATCGCCGCCGCCCCGCCCAGCCGCTCGACCAGCTTATAGGCGATGTTAGCGGACATGAGGTCGGGAAAGATGAGGGTGTTGGCTCGGCCACCCACCGTGGAGCCGCGCGCCTTGGAGCGGGACACCGCCTCGACCAGCGCGGCGTCGGCCTGCAATTCGCCATCGATGCGCAGCTCCGGCGCCCGTTCCCTGACGATGCGGAGAGCTTCCACAACCTGGTCGATCCGTTTGCCTTTGCCGCTTCCTTTGGTTGAATAGGAAAGCAATGCAACGATAGGTTCGGTTTCGAGCAGCGTCCGCGTGCTGCGGGCCGTCGCAATGGCGATTTCGGCCAGCTCGACCGGCGCCGGCTCGATCACCACGGCGCAATCGGCGAACAGCAGCAGTCCGTTCGAGCCGTGCGCGGGGTTTTCCACCGCCATAAGGAAAACACTGGAAACAGTTTTCACCTCCGGAGCCGGGCCCACCGCATGTAATGCCGCCCGCACGGTTTCGGCAGTTGTGTTCACGGCTCCGCCTACAAACCCGTCGGCGTCGTTAGCCGCAACCATTAACGCCGCAAAGTAGAGGGGGCGCCTGGCGATGGCGGCCGCTTCCACTTCGGTGATGCCCTTGGAACGGCGGCGCTCGTAATAGATCCGGCTGTAAGCCGCCAGCTTGCCTGATGCATCCGGTTCGATAAAACGGACTCCCGCCGGGACCTGACCAAACCCCTTGCCGATCAGAACCGGCTCCACTAATTCTTCTTTGGCCAGCCTCTCCGCCGCCGCCGAGATACGCGGATCGTTGCCCTCGGGGAACACGATCCTCTTCTTTGGCCGCATGGCTCGCGCCCGCGCCTTCTGGCGCGCCATGTAGACCTCTGCTGTTTTGGGTGTGGCCATTCGCTTCATTGTAGCCGCCCGCCTTCTCTGGCTATAATGCCCATTCAGGCTTTTCCAATTCTTCCGTCCGAATTCTTATGAGAAAAAAAGTTACCGTTGTAGGCGCAGGCAACGTTGGCGCCAATTGCGCACTTCGAATCGCCGGCAAAGCCCTCGCCGATGTCGTTTTAGTGGACGTGGTCGAAGGCGTGCCTCAGGGCAAAGGACTCGATCTGCTCCAGTCCGGCCCGATCGAAGGCTACGATGTCATGATTACCGGCTCGAACGGCTATGAGCCCACCGCCAACTCCGACATCGTTGTGATCACTGCCGGATTTCCGCGCAAGCCCGGCATGAGCCGTGACGACCTGCTCATGGCCAATTACGAAATCGTCAAGCTGGCCACCGAGCAATCCGTCAAGTATTCCCCCAACGCCATTCTGATTCTGGTCACCAACCCCCTTGACGCGATGTGCTGGACCGCGTTTCAGGTTTCCGGTTTCTCCAGAAACCGCGTCATCGGAATGGCCGGCGTTCTGGATACGGCGCGCTACCGTACCTTCCTCGGCATGGAACTCGGCGTTTCGGTCGAGAACATCTCCGCAATGGTGCTCGGCGGCCACGGCGACACCATGGTCCCCCTTGTCCGGCTTACAAACGTAAGCGGCATTCCTGTCTCGGAGTTGATCTCCAAGGACCGGCTGGAAGCAATTGTTCAGCGCACACGCGACGGCGGGGCCGAAATCGTCAAGTTCCTGAAAACCGGCAGCGCCTATTATGCTCCCTCGGCCGCAACGGTTGAGATGGTCGAATCGATTCTGCTTGACAAGAAAAAAGTGCTTCCATGCGCCGCGCACCTGGAGGGCGAGTATGGATACAATGGCCTATTTGTCGGCGTGCCCGTCAAGCTCGGCTCGATGGGCATTGAAAAGATTTACGAAATTCAATTGGCGGCGGATGAAAAGGCCATGCTTGACAAAAGCGCCGCCGCCGTGGAAGATCTCATCAATACCATCAAGCAGAAAACGGGCTCATAGGCCTTGGGATTCGGGAGACAAGCATGACTCAAGAAACAGTCCAGATCATCAGTGCTATTCTGGCCGTCCTTTGCGTTGTGGTTATCATCGTTCGCCGCAAAGGTAAGAAGAAGAGCGAAGCGCAAGACGACTTCTGAGCGGTTGTTTACAACGTCGCAGCTTGAAACAACCTTCGAACAGCACGGAGAGAGCGTCCGAGCCGCGGGAGCCGAAGCTGGATGGCCGCTACATCCGCTATAAGCTCTTTCTGGCGCCTTCCGGCATCCACCGATGGGGCGTGTTTGCCCAGCAATGGATTCCGCCTCGCCAAAAAGTGATTGAGTATACCGGCCAGAGAATCAGCCGCCGCGAAACCAAGATCCGCGACGCGCGACCTCTTCACTATCTCTTCACCCTGGACAACTACTGGACCATTGACGGAGCTGTTGGCGGCAGCGGAGCCGAATTCATCAACCATTCGTGCAATCCCAACCTCCGCGCCTGGGTCTTTCAAGGACACATCCTTTACATGAGCTCACGCTGGATCGAACCGGGCGAAGAGCTCACCGTCGACTATCAATTTCCCAGAAACGTCGAAAAGGTCATCTGCTCATGCGGCGAGGAAAACTGCCGCGGCACCATCAATGTGAAGAAGTGATCCCCTCTTGCCCGGTCGTGTAAAAGCTCAGCGCATTATCGCCCTGCCTGACTATCCGGGTGCGCGTGAGTTTCCCATACTCTTTCGCCAATTGTTGCCTGGCGTCATGCTGCACGATCACCAGCGCCGGGGCGGCATCGCCCAACACCGCCAGCGCCGCTTCATGCTGGCCTGGCTTTGTGTAGGGCGGGTCCACAAAAACGATATCGGCCGGATAACGAGGCAAGTACAATGCAACGGAACCTTGGACCACCTGGCAGCGCTCCTCAATTCCCAGAGACGCGATGTTCTCCTCAATCAACCGCGCCGCCTCCCGTCTTTTCTCAAGGAAGACCGCCCTGGCAGCCCCGCGGCTGACCGCCTCGATCCCCACCGCCCCCGTGCCGGCGTAGGCGTCGACAAACACCGCTCCTTCAATCCGTGGCGCGAGAATGTTGAACAGCGACTCTCTCAGCCGGTCCGGTGTCGGCCGGATATCCATGCCCGGCAGCGACTTCAGCTTGCGGCTCCGGAATTCTCCTCCGATAACGCGCATTCGTATACATTATGGCGAAGCGGGCTATTCAGACGCGCTCCTCTTCGCCTCCCTCAAAATCCGTTCCGCTCGAAGAATGACCGGGCGATCCACCATCTTGCCGTCCACGGCGACTGCTCCTCCTCCCGATGCCGCGGCCGCCTCAATGATTTTCCTGGCCCATTCCATTTCCGCGGGTGTGGGTGCGAAGCACCCGTTCACTATCGGGACCTGCTTGGGATGAATGCACAATTTGCCGCCAAATCCCAGCTTGCGAGCCCGCACAGTATCCGTGCGAAGCAGGTCCGGATCGTCGATTGCGGTCGTCGGGCCTTCGACCGGCGGCAGTATCCCTGCCAGACGCGAAATCAGAACCAGTTGTGAACGGAAAAATAGTAGTTCCTCGTTTTCCCCGTCGATCCCCAGGTCGACCTGGAAGTCGAGCGGGCCGAAGACCAGCCGCTCAACACCCGCGCATTGGGCGATCTCGAGAGCGCTCGCGAACCCGAGCGCGGACTCGATTTGCGGCAGGAGGGCGAACTCCGCCCCAGGGCGCCTCACAACATCCAGCGCCTGTTGCGCTGACTCTGCCTTGGGCAGCATGACGGCCGCAACGCCGGGTCTGCCGCACAACTCCAAGTCATCCTCGAACCATTCGGCGCCGGCGCCATTCACCCGTAGAACAACCGGTTGCGCCGGATTGAGCCATTGCGCCACGGATTCCCTTGCGAACTTCTTATCAGCAGGTGCAACGCCGTCCTCGAGATCGATAATCACGGCGTGCGCTCCTGAGTGAATCGCTTTCTGAAAGCGGTCGGGCCGGTTGCCCGGCACGAACAGGTAGGAACGAGAGATCGGTCGCATGGAGTTCCTTCCTTAGACTGCGCCGGCGGCGCGCAGGCTCTCAATTTCCGCATCGGAGTAGCCCAACTCCCCCAAAACGGCTTCTGTGTGCTCGCCCAATGCCGGAATCGCATCCATGCGCGGCTGAAACGCATCCGCGGCGCCGGGTGGCAGCAGAGCCGGAATCGGACCGGCGGGCGTCGTAACGTCGCGCCACCGCCCCCGAGCCGCAAACTGAGGGTGTGCCCAAACGTCGGCCATCTGATTGATTCGCGCATTGGCGATGTTGGCCTGTTCCAACCGGCCCACTACCTCCGCCGCCGTCAGGTGATGGAAGGCCTGCTCGATGATCCCTGTGAGCGCCACTCGATTCTCGGATCGCAGTGCATTGGAGCAGAATCGTCTGTCGATCGCCAGGTCCGGCTGGTCCAGCACTAAGTTGCAAAAGTCCACCCACTCCCGCTCGTTTTGCAGGCCAAAGAAAACCTCCTTGCCGTCTCCGGCCGTGAATGGGCCGTAGGGGAACACAGTGGCGTGGTACAAGCCGGTACGCTCCGGCGGAGGCGCGCCGTCGAAGCTGTAGTACAACGGGAAACCCATCCACTCGCACAACGTCTCAAGCAGCGAAACGTCGATGTGGCTGCCTTGACCGGTTTTGCCGCGCAGCAGTAGCGCAGCCAGAATGTTGCTGAATGCGTACATTCCGGCCGAAATGTCGGCCACTGCAATACCCGGCTTCACGCGTTCCGTTCCGGTCCCCGTGATCGACAGCAGTCCCGTCTCCGCCTGGATCAGCAAATCGTAGGCTTTCTTATTTCCATATGGGCCGCCGTGCCCATAGCCGGAAATGTCGCACAGAATCAACCGTGGGAAACAAGGCCTCAGCGTCTCGGCCGCAAGCCCCAGCCGCGCCGCCGCCCCCGGCGCAAGGTTTTGCACCAGCACGTCGGCTTTGGCCAGCAGCCGCGACAGGATGGTATGCGCCTCCGGATGCTTCAGATCGAGCGTCACGCTCTCTTTGGACCGGTTGGTCCATACGAACTGAGACGAAAGTCCGCGCGTACGGTGATCATACCCGCGCGCGAAATCCCCCGCGCCAGGCCGCTCGATTTTGATCACGCGTGCTCCCATATCGGCCAGGTGCCGGGTGGCCAGTGGAGCGGCTATGGCGTGCTCGAGGGCGACGACAAGAATTCCGTCAAGGGGGCGCGGACCCGGTATGAGAGTATCTCCCATGACAACACTATCCTACCCGCGCCAGCCCGTATCGCTTCTGCCATTCGCGCAAGTAATCGATCACTCTGGTCCTTTCCGCCTCCGATGGCGGATTCTCCAAATATGCCGCCGCTTCCCGCCGCGCCAGATCAAGCAGCTCCTGATCGCGCAGCAGATTCGCAATCCGCAGCACCGGAAGGCCCGACTGCCGCGTTCCCAGAAACTCGCCCGGCCCGCGCAGTTTCAAATCCATTTCGGCAATGTAGAAACCGTCGCTGGATTCCACCATCGTGCGGATACGCTCGCGCCCGGCGTCGTTCAGCCGCCCCGTCACAAGGATGCAGTGGCTTTGCGCGGCGCCCCGGCCCACGCGCCCGCGCAATTGATGCAGTTGTGCCAGCCCGAACCGCTCGGCCTGCTCCACCACCATCACGCTGGCGTTCGGAATATCCACGCCCACCTCGATCACCGTCGTCGAAACCAGAATGTCGATCTCCCCAAGTTTGAACCGGCTCATCAGATCGTCTTTTTCCTGCGCCGGCAGCCGCCCATGCAGCAGCGCGATGCGGAAACCCGGGAAGACGATCCCGGATAAATGGCCGTACATCTTCTCGGCGGCTTTGAGCGCCTTGCTTTCCGATTCCTCAATCACCGGATACACGACATAGGCCTGGCGTCCGGCTTCAATCTCTTTTTTCACGAAGCTCCACACGGCTTCGATACTGTCCTCACTCACGTGCTTGGTCGCCACCGGCTTGCGTCCCGGAGGCATTTCATCGATTACGGATACATCCAGATCGCCATAAAGCGTCATTGCCAGCGTACGCGGGATCGGCGTCGCCGTCATTACCAGGATGTCGGGCTCTATTCCCTTCTCCATCAGCTTGAGCCGCTGCACTACGCCGAAGCGATGTTGTTCGTCGATGATGGCCAGTCCCAATTTCTTGAAGGCGACGTCTTCCTCCAGCAACGCGTGCGTGCCGATTACAACCTGCACCAGCCCCAGCTCAAACAGTTCCTTCAGCTTCGTCTTCTCCCGCGCGCTCATCGATCCGGTCAGCAGCGTCACGACGTAGCCGAGCTTCGAAAACAGGTTCTTGAAATAGAAGTAGTGTTGAGTGGCCAGAATCTCGGTCGGGGCAAGTACGGCGACCTGACAGCCGTTCTCGATAGCGATAATGGCGGCTTCGGCGGCAACCAGCGTCTTGCCGCTCCCCACGTCTCCTTGCAGCAGCCGGTTCATCGGATGGGGTCTTTCCATATCCCGGGCAATCTCGAGCAGCACCCTCTTTTGCGCGCCGGTCGGCTTGAATGGCAGCATCGCGCGGATCTGCTCCCGCACCTTGTCAGTCAACTCAAACGCGATTCCCGGTTGCAGGCGCAGCTTGCTCCGTCTCAACAGCATGCCGCACTGGAGCCAGAAGAATTCCTCGAGGATCAGCCGGAACTGCGCCGGGGCACGGAAGGCGTTCAGCAAACGCAGATCCTCGCCCGCGCCAGGAAAATGCAGCTCGCGGATCGCGGTGGAGTAATCGGGCAGCTTCAGCCGCGCCCGGATCGATTCCGGCAGTGGATCGGTCAATTCCGGCAGTGATTCCAATATCCGCCAAAGCAGCGTCCGCAGCACGCGCGGCGTGACTTTGCCCGCCGCTTCGTGAATGGGAACGATGCGTCCCAAATGCAGCGCCGAATCGCTCTCTTCCTCCGCGGTCAGGATCTCGAACTCCGGATGCATCACTGTCAGCTCCCCGGTGTAGGAGTCCAATTCGATCTTTCCATACAGCGCCACGCGAAGCCCCGGCAACAGCACCGTTTTCAGATAGTCCCCGTGAAACCACTTTCCTACCAACGCCGAATGAGAAGAATCCCGGAACCGAGCCTCAAACAACGCCAGCCGGCGCCGCAGACCGGCGCTGCGCGAGGAGGCGACTTCCGCAATCACAGTAGCCATCTCGCCGGGCGCAAGCTGCGCGATCGGTTTTACGTTGGTGCGATCCTCGTAGCGGAAAGGAGCATAGGTGAGCAGATCCTCTACCGTCTTCAGCCCCTTGGCCTCAAACATGGCCGCCCGCGTCGGACCGACGCCTTTCACGTACATCAGTGGTGTGTTCAGGTCCACAGGGTCAATTCCGCATTCTGCGTGCCGGGTCCCGGTAATGTCAAGATGAAGAGCATGTCCGGACCGGAATTCATCGAATATCTCAGAACCGTTGACACCCCGACCCTTTTGAATGCCATTGAATTGCTCGGCGTGCGCAAGCATCACGAAGGATTCACGCCGCTCGAGTTGCGTTGCCTATTCCCCGAATTGGGACGCATGGCCGCCTACGCCGTCACCGCGCAGGTGGAAACCGTTACGCAGATGGCCCCTCGCGACAACCGGCTTTTCCTGGATCTCTACGAGCTGGTCCAGGCAAGCCCCAAGCCCGCCGTCGTGGTCCTCCAGGAAATCGGCGGAATGGGGAATCTCGCCGCGCACGCTGGCGAAGTCATGTGTACGATCTTCCGTCGCCTTGGCGCAGTCGGCCTGATTAGCGACTGCGGCGTCCGCGACATCCCGGAGGTGCGGGGCCTCGGCTTTCAGTATTTTGCCCGCGGCACGGTGGCCAGTCATGCCAACTACCGCATTGCCCGCGTGGGCGTGACGGTTCAGATCTGCGGCATGGTCGTCCAGCCGGGCGATTTGCTGCACGGCGATGAGAATGGACTTGCTTTGGTCCCCGCCGAAAAGCGCGAAAACATTCCTGAAATGGTCAACCGCGTTCGCGCACGTGAAGGGAAGCTGCTCGATTATGTCCGAAGCGAAGGCTTTACTTTGGAGGGCCTGAAGGCCCACATCCTGGAGTAAGGCAAGCTATATATGCGGATCGCCGCAATGCTTGCCTGCTACTGTCTGGCGGGAAGGAAATTGGTACGTCTCTCAGTGCCTCGAAGTCGATGTCGCCAGCCAAGGCACAACCGAGGAGGAAGACTATTGCCAACCTGAAGGAAGCGTTGGAGCTTCACTTCGAGCCGCCGCAAGCCTCGCGTCCCCGAAGGTGCGCACGATCGAGGTTGAGGTTGGTGCGGCTTAAGCCGCGGTCGTCTCGCGAGATCAAGCGCCGCTTTGAGGCAGCAGGCTTCGTCGAGGCCAGCCAAAAGTGTAGTCACGTCAAGTTTGTCAGGCGCTCGGGCGAGGTCGTCGATACTGCGATCGTGCCAAAGAAGCACGAAGTTCCCGTTGGGACGTTACGGAGCATTCTTAACCAAGCTCACATCCACCCCGACGACTGGGAGAGACTGGGTTGACCACTTGGACCGAAGAGGCCCGATCCGCAACAAGATTGTGATGACCCGATACCGCATCTTTCTCGATGATCGTCAGCTTGCCCCTCCGTGCGATCAGTCTTTCATCTCTTGGTCTTTGAAGTTGTCGAAGCTCTTGATTAAGGTTCCGTTTTCGTATAATTCGAACCGAATGTAGGTGCCACCGAAATCCGTGCCGTTGAAGATCGTCTCCAGGATCCAGATCTCGTCAACATATGCCCGATGGAGAAACGAAGGCCTCTGCCTCTCGATTTCCGCAAGGATACGTTTCGGATAGAGGTTCATGCGGTCCGCTCAGGGGCGTCTGGCTTTTGAACGTCAGCGTCCGCCCAGCAGCCGTTCTCATACTCGGAAAGAAAGCGTCTGATGAAGCGATCTTCTCGTGCATGTGTCTTCAGCACGTCTCAAGACTGCCACACGGGGCGGACCGTGCGCAACGGCGCCAGATCCTCCAAGTTTTTGTCTCATGGACGGCAGGTGGCCACCCAAATTGAAATCAATCCATCTGACGCGCTAGGCAAACCTGTGATTCGGGATACTCGAATTCCTATGGAACTTGGGTTGTGCAAACTGGCGAGGGGGGACTGGACTAGGATAAGTTCTTCGGATGCGATTTCTGGGAGAGCTGCGATTTTGCCCACCGTACGCTGCCCTCGGCTGCGACGCACCTTCTTACCGAATTCGGCTCAAGACTGAAGGGGGCACTCGCTATACTGAGTCCAGGGTTTGGTGGAATTTCCAAGCCAACAGGCAAATGATTGATCCGAGCAAAGACATTGGGTCGTTGTCGGGCCGCTACTGAGCGAGGTACAACCCGACAATCCGATCTGGATGCGGTGCCTGCACTTCTGCTGCCTGTCTGTGGCAGCGCTAGCGATCGCGATTCCAGCCTTTCGGGCGAGCAAGCTGGAACCGGCCACCGCGCTGCGGCAGGAAGTCTTCTAAAGCAGGCCGCCCAGCCGCGCGGCCCTCACGACCGGTCATGGCGGCTCCAGAAACGCTCTCACCTCCTGCCTGACTGCATTCATTTCACGGAGCAATCCGTGACCAGCAGTGGCAAAAGAGCTCAATCGGGAGCGCTTAATGGCTTCGCGGGCATTCTCGGCGTGCTGATAGCTCACTAAGGTGTCGTCCTGCGCATGCAATATGAGCGCCGGCGCCGACACATTGCCTGTCGAGACCGCGCAGCGCTGGAGCATCTCCCCGTCATTGACGGTGCCCTGGAAGCGTTGAGACATGGGGTGCATGGTATCCAGCATTCCCTGCGCCAGTTGCTTCTGGGCCGTAGTGAACTTTGCGTACACGTATGAGGGTAAGCCCATCAGATTCAGTATCATCGGCTGCAGCAATTGGGACATGAGCCAATAGCCGTAATCGGACCGCTGAATGAGATGGATGATGCCGATGTAGAAAGCCGGCTTGTCGCCCGGGACCGATGCCTGGCTCACCGCGGATAGGAGTATGAGTGCCGAGGTCCTTTCCGGATGATCGTTGGCAAATTGCATGGCCGAAGGCCCTCCGGCCGAGATGCCGAAAACGATGACTTTCTGAATTCGTAAATGATCCAGGAGGTCTTTATACAGCGCGGCTTGCGTTTTGATTGACGCATTTTGTGGGATCGGCGTGCGCAGGTATCCGTAGCGGGACACCGAGATGAACTTGTGCCCGCCTCCCAAAGCCATTGTGGCAGCCCAAAGTCCCTGGTCGTAGCCTCCACCTGCGCCGTGGAGCGATAAGGCCGGAGTACCCTCTCCTTCAACTGCGTACTCGATATCGCCGTGGTCTGTCTTCAGGATCGTGCCGCCTGCCAGCAGACGGGCTTTTGCCGATCTCATCTCGCGTTGATAGCGAGGGTAGGTCAGCGCTATCAGAATCGCCACGACGCCGGCACTAATGGCAATTGTGATTGAAAACATTTTTCCCATCACAGGGGATCAGCGCTAAATCCCAAGTGTAGGCCAACGTCTCAAGCCAATGAGTTCTCAATCCTCTCGGCCCGTTTGGACAGCGCTTCGGCTTCCGCGGTCCGGCCGGTTCGCCGCAGCAACGAGGCATGCCGGTCTAGCAGACGCGCCACCTCCGCGTGTCCGCCTCCCAACTGCGCCTCCATCATTTCCCGCGCCTGCCGGTACAGGCTCTCGGCTTCCTTGCGCCGGTCCTGATCGTCGTGGATCATGGCGAGCATGCTCACGGCGAAGACGTAGTTGGCGTCCCGGGCGCGATCCAGCGTTTCCAGAGCCTCCGAAGCCAGTTCCTCAGCCTCGCGGAATCGTCCCTGCTTTCGCCGGATGTCCACCAGGTTCAAAAGGCACGTGGCGGCTTCCGGGTGCTTCCGGCCTCGCCGTGTTTCCCGGTTTTGCAGCGCACGCCGGCAATAAAACTCCGCGCTTTCCAGATCGTCTTTCTCGCTATAGCAGACTCCGAGGTTATTCAACAGCCGCCAGGTATTGTCCTCACGCTGCTGCTCGGAAATCTGTTCCCATAAGCGGAGGGATTGCTTGAGAATCTGAATAGCCAGGTCATGATTTCCGACAGCATTCTCGCAGTTGCCCAGATCCATCAGCGCGAGCGCGTTCTGCTGGCGGTCGTCAAGCTCGCTGAACAGGTCGGCGGCCTCACGCAACTTTCGCGCCGCCTCCCGGTAGCGGCACTGCTCATAAAGCAGCACGCCGGAGTCGTAGAGTAACTGAGCCGCCTGCGGCGAGCAACGCCGGCCCCGGAGGCGGCTGAGCGCCAGAGCCAGCCACAGCGCGGGCCCGCTGAGCGGACTGTCCTTCCATGACGCCAGTGTCTCGGCCGGCTTCTCCCAGCTTGCCATCAGGGGATTCAGGTAGAATCTGCCGAACACCCAGATGCTGACCAGCAGCAGCGGAAACGCCCCCTGCCATATCGCTTCACCACGAAAAAACAGAACCGTCGCGAACAACGTGGGAATCGCGCACACTACAATCGCCCCGATCAATAACCGGGCCAGGCGCACCATCAGCGAGCGTTGCCGGTACATGGGCCATCCTTCTTATCGGCAACTGGCCCGGGATTCCGTATGCGGCTTAACTTTATTGCGCCCTGAGGAAATTATCGATGGATTGAATATTTTTCTTGGCGAGCTCGGATTCGGACAAATCCGGGTTGATGTTGAGCATTGCTGCAAAATGCTTTCGGGCCGGCGGCAGCATCGTGATATCGCCGGTCGTGCGCGCCTGGTGCGCATAGCTCAGGGCCAGCACGTAATGTGTGTACGGATCGCTCTGATCGAAAGTCAGCGCTTTCTGGCAATAGCGGATTGCTTCGTCGTAGCGGTTCAGCTTGCGCTCGCAATCGCACAGGCCAAAGTAGGCCATGCTGCGCATTTCCCGCCAAACGTCCGTTGTCCCGGCTCGCTTTTTGGACAAGAAACCCTTAAATCCAATCAGGTAGTAGCCGGCTTTTCTTAACCCGCTGCTGTCAAAATGGCTCAGCCGCAGGTATTGCACGTACTCGGCCGCCGCCTGCGCGTAAGCACCCTTCATGCGCAGCCCATCGGCCAGCCAGAAGTGCGCTTCCGCGTTCTCCGGCGTCAGCTTCACCGCCTGCAGCGCGATCTCAATCGCCTGGTCATACTGTTCTTTCAGCCGGTACGCCTGAGCCAGCACGTAGTACGACATGGCGTGGTTCTTGTCCCGCGACAGCACGTCGACAAGCTGGCGGATGGCTTCATCCGTGTTTCCCGTATCAAACAGCATGGCGCCATAGGTGGCCCTCGCCTCTACGTAATCCGGATCGATTTCGAGAGCTTTCTTGAAGTGCTTCTCCGCCTGCTCGTACTCGGTCAAATCGCGATAGGCCCGCGCCAGGTACAACGCTGCCTGGCTGTAGGTGGGATCGATCGCCAGGATCTCCCTAAAATCATTAACGGCCCGTCGGTAATCCTCCGGGCCGCGAGATTTCTGATATTGTTCGACGGCAGGATCGAATTTATCGACCGCCGCCTTCGGTCTTCTTCTGGGGATTAACATTTTCAATGTGACGGTAGTATCCTGTCCCGGAAACACCATCTCCTCCCGCGGACCGTCCGGCTCATATCCCATTCGAACGCCCTTGACCTGGTGGATGCCCGGCGTCAATCCAGGAACCTGCAATTTCTGACCCTTCTTGAGCACGCCGTGCGATTTGCCGTCTACGAATACTTCCACCGCGTCCATGTTCGCTTCAATGATAAGGGCGCCGAACTTCGGTGGCGGCGGCGCTCCAGCGGATGCCCGAGTCGGAATGTAGGCAAGCAACATATTATTGTCGAAGCTGCCGCCTACCGTCGGGTTCTGGCGAGTCTCGGTCGCTTGGCGTACATTGCGCTGCACGTAGTCCGCAAGCTCGTCCGCGGTGACGATGCCGTCGCGCGACTCATCAGCCTCGCCCTCCATCCCCTTGACAACGTAGTAGGTAAAGATTCCGTGACCGCCGCCCCAATCCGGGCTTTCAAAGGATTGCTCCCGGTCCCGGCTCGCGGTCAGTGAAAACAGCGACCGGTTCAGATCCAGCAGCCGTCCGTTGATCACTCTGGCGTCGGTATCGGTCGCCGCGGCGCCGCTGTGGCAGGCGTCGGTAAGCATCACTTTCCATTTGCCTTTGATCTTCGAGCCGAACGCCGTTCCCAGAGCTTCGGTGGAGTACCCTGTGCCGGTCGGGTTGCCCGGATCGAAATCCCCAGGCGCCAGGTAGACCTTTCCCCCGACGACAAACCCGTGTCCGGCAAAATAGACCAGCACGCGGTCGTCTTCCTTCGTCACCGAGGGAAGCCAGTTCTCCAATGCGTCTTTGATATTGGCCAGCGTCGCCTTAGCTCCAGTCAGTTTGCGGACATTCTCGGCGCGGAAGTTCCCGCCTTCGCGGCTGATCAGGATTGAATATACGGAGTCTGCGTCCCGTTCGGTGAATTGCAATTGTTGATCTCTTTTGAGTTTCGGGTACTGCGACACTCCCACTACCAGCGCGTAGCTGCGGGGTACGGCCACCTTACCCGCCTTAGGCGCGTCGATCGTCTCCTCGAGCGTTTCGAATTTCAAATCGCGCTGCTGCGTTCGGGTCTCCTTCTTCTGCGCCTGACCCCACAGCATGATCCCGCTCACTGCCGCCGCTGCCGCAAACCGGGCTGTTCGAATTCGCATCGTCCGCCTCATTTGTGAGCAAGCCGGAATTCGTAGACCACCGGACCCGTGAGGGGCGTTGGCGAGGAAACCACCGACCGCCCTTGCTTCTTCATGAAAACCAGATCCTGATCCCCGCCGCGCGCGTAGGCTTTAATGTTTTTTGGCAACTGTCCGGCATCGGCCGCCTTGGCGCCCGCCGAGCTGTCCACGCAGTCTCCTCGCGCCCGTAGTATCGTGTCATCGCATCGTGGAATGAGGTTGGCCGGCGCCTTTGTGGATGGAGGTGGAGGAGGCGGCAGCGGCGCGTGTTTGTGCCCGCCGCTCAACTCCACCGGAGTCAACACCCAGTAAACTATGTCATGCCCGGCCGGACCATCCACTCGAAACGCCCCTTCCGTCGCCGGAACGACGTATTCCTTGCCGGCCTGAATCCGGTTTGCCAGCCCGGTGTCCTCGCGCGGGAAAAGCGTCGTATACGATCCTCCCGTGCCGTGGTTCATCACGTACAGATAGCCGTCAAAATTCGTCTTTACCCGGAACCGCACATAATCGTTGCCGGCGAAGATCGTTCCCGGATCCACCGCTTTCCATGCCGCCCCGTCTTTGCGCTCGAGCATCAATTCCATTCTGTGCGGCCCCTGCTCGAGCGACTTCGTCTGCGCCGCGCAAACCGCGGCCACAACCATACCCGCCAGAAAACCTCGTTTCATCCGTATAACACCTCTCCCGTCCATCGGCACTATTGATGGATCAGCTTAATGTCCACTACCAGCCGGGCATCCGGGCGGCCGCTTTTCTCCACCACGTAGACGGCGGTTTCTTTCATCTGGTCGCGTTTAGCCGGCGTGGAATCGTCGATTTTTTCAAATACCAGGTCCCGCGCCAGCATGTTGCTCCGCAGCCTGCCCACCAGCGCATCATCGATCGGAGAGATATTCTGCGCCAGCAGCACGCGCTTCGGTTCGCCCGGCTGCGGTTCCGCCTGCTTGGCCGGAGCCTGAGTCTTCTTGGTTGCCGGAGCCGGCGTCTTGGCCGCGGGCTTAGAGCTTTGATTCAGATCATAGATCAACTGCTCCAGATCACCCACTTCCTGCCGCGATAGGACCAGAAACAGCTTCTCCTCGCCCTTCTGTCCGTCGAAGGTGAAAACCCCGCGGCCGGAGGGGATTAGCTGCGGCTCCATCGCTTCAATGCGGTTGTCGCCGCCCCGGATCTCCGCCGAAGGGAACAAAGGACGCCAGTTGCCGCTGGTGCCGCGCATGATGATGTATAGGTATCCCGATTCGTTGCTCTCTACCTGAACGCGAATCTTGTCGCCGGAGTGGAACACGGTGTCCGTGCCCACTTCGTTCCATTCGCCATCCTCGCTCCGCTTCAAAATGCTGTAACGAAGCCCCAGAGGGTTTGGGCCCTGGTAGGAGGCGGCCATCAGCATCACAGGAGCGCTCACCGGGCGGCTCGGCGGCGGATAGCGCGCCTCAGCCGGCTCGGCCTTCTTGGGCGTCTTTGACGGCGTCTTGGCTGCCTGGTCGGGCGCTTTCTTCGGCGTCGTAGTCTTCACCGGATCCGGTTTGGCGGAAGACGCAGCCGCCGGAACGTAAAACAATTCTCTTGCTGTGAGCTGCTTTTGCTGGGCCGGCGCAACTCCGGTTCCAAGCGCCAGGACCAGAACCAGGCTGTTGGTTAGAAAGAACATTCTCATGACTCCTTGGGCGCGCGAAGCCGGCCCACTCTTCCAACTATATATGCGAAAAATGCGGGGGTAAACCCATCACTTTGTCCGCGATTCCCGGCGCTATCGCTGGCCGCGTGCCTTTAGAGCGATGACACCCGGCGATGCAGCACAAGAAAGTAAACGCCCATTAGCGCCAAAAGCGCCCCGTTGGCGCCGATCACCGCCGGCGCGCTGAACATGGGGATCAGTGCGCCGGTAGCCAAACTGCCGATTGGCATGCCTCCACGGAAGGCCACGTTATAAACGCTCATCACGCGTCCTCGCATATCGTCAGAGGTGATCAGTTGCACGAGTGAGCTAATCATGGCAAAACAGGCGACCAGCGCCGCGCCGCTCAGGAACAGCATCAGGCAGCTAAACCACAGCGACGAGGAAAACGAGAATCCGACCATCAGCACGCCCAGTGCGATCAAAGTAAGCAGCGTGAACTTTCCTTTTTGCCGGATATGACCGACCGCCGCCACTAATAACGCGCCACCAACCGAGCCTGCGCCTGACACCGAGAGCAGCAGCGAGTAGGTGTCGGCCCCAGACCGGAACACTTCCTTTACGAAAACCGGCAGAAATACCACCAGCGGAATACCCAGCATCGTCATCAGGAAAGCCAGGCCAATCAGCGACTCCATTGCCCCTTGGCGCCGTATGAACCTTATGCCCTCCTTCATGCTTTCCAGCATCGACTGGCGTGTTTCCGCGGGCACGTAGCGCTCATGCAGCATCAAAAGAGAAATGATGACGGCGATGAAACTCAGCCCGTTCAGGCCGAAGCACCACGTCGCGCCCAGCTTCGCCATTGCGATGCCCCCCAGTGCGGGACCGATAATACGCGCCAGGTTGAACTGAATGGAGTTGAGCGCGATGGCGTTCGGCAGATCCACGGGCTGAACCAGCCTGGGGATCAGCGCCTGGTATGCGGGCCCGCCGAAGGCTTGGGCCAGGCCGGTGACGAAACTCAGAATCAGGATGTGCCACACGCGCACCATGTCGAAGGCAAGAAGGAGCGTGAGCGTGAACGCGCAAGACATCTGCAAGAGCTGTGATGCGACCAACAGGTGCCGCCGGTCGCGACGGTCGGCGACCACGCCTCCGATCAGCGAGAACAGGAATATGGGGATCTCGCCCAGAAAGGTATCAAGCCCCAGCAGAAAGGATGATCCGGATAGCTGCAATACAAGCCAGCTCTGCGCCAGCTTCTGCATCCACGTGCCGATGCTGGATGTGCAAGCGCCAATCCACATCAGCCGGAAATCCCGGTACTCGAAGGCTTTAAAGACCCGCCTGACCAAGCTCCGTCGTCCTTACGGAAGCGGCTTTTCCCTGTGAATCAAGTGCAGAATGTTGCCGTCGCCGTCTTCGAAAAAGACGAGCCGGTTGCCTTGATTGTTATAGGGCTCGGTAAGAAATCTTACGCCTTTCTGCTTCAGGTTTTCGTAGGCGCCGTCGAAATCGTCGACCGCGATCGCCAGGTGCCGAATCCCTGGGTCCTTCATTTTCTGCTTCTGCTGGTCACCCTCGGACGGAATGATTTCGAGCATGGTGCCGTTAGGGGCTTTGACGAAGTAAAACACGTCATAGGTGAAATTGATATGGAATCCGAGGTTATCGACATACCATTGCGCCAGCTTCCTCGGGTCCGGCGTTGCGATGGCGGTGTGTTCAAGTCCGTGAAACATCAAGGTGATTCTACCAGGAATCCCCAGCCGGTGATTTGAATTGCATTCAGGCCGCCGGGGTGTGGTTGATTAGGAGTAGCGCTAAAGCATGCAGCTTGCCAACCTCGTGGAAACTTCGCGGCGCGTTGCGGAAACATCGCGGCGCCTGGAAAAAAACCGCCTGCTTGCGGCGCTGCTCCTCGACTTGCAGCCTGATGAGATCGAAGCCGCGGTCCGGTTTCTATCCGGAAGCACGGGTCAGCGGAAGCTTGGCGCCGGATACGCCGCCTTGCGTGATTCAGTTGCCGGGCCCGCTCAAGCGCCGGCACTGTCGATCCTTGAAGTGGATCGCGAGTTGGATACGCTGGCGGAGACGAAAGGGCCAGGCTCGGAACGGCGAAGACGGGAGATCCTTCACTCATTGCTGGCGCGATCCACTGCCGCCGAGCAGCGCTTCCTCACGGGGCTTATCACCGGCGAGCTCCGCCAGGGCTCACTCGAAGGCCTGATGTTCGATGCGATCGCCAAAGCCGCCGGTATGGATTCCGGGTCGATTCGCCGCGCGGCGATGCTGGCCGGCGACATCGCTTCGGTGGCGCGCGTGGCGCTGACTGGGGGCGCCAAGGGTCTATCGCAGTTCGGCGTAAGCCTTTTCCGGCCTATTCAGCCGATGCTCGCTCAGACCGCCGAAGACGTGGACGCCGCTCTTGGGGAGTTGCATGAAGCCGCGCTCGAGTTCAAGTTCGATGGGGCCCGGGTTCAGGTGCATCGCTCCGGCCGCGATGTCGCGGTTTATTCGCGCAGCCTCAACGAGGTCACCGCGGCTGTACCCGAAATCGTCGAAGCCGCGCTCGCCTTGCCCGCGCGCGAGCTGATCCTCGATGGGGAAACGCTGGCTCTCGCATCGGGCGGCCGCCCGCACCCGTTTCAGATCACCATGCGTCGCTTCGGGCGCAGACTCGACGTCGATCGGATGCGCGCCGAATTACCGCTGACTCCCTTTTGGTTTGACGTACTAAGCATGGATGGCCAGCCGCTCATTGATTTGCCGCAGAAGGACCGGTTCTCCGCTCTTGGGAGGCTCGCGCCGGCCGGAACCCTCGTTCCTCATACGGTCACATCCGATCCCGCGAAAGCGGCGGAGTTCCTCCAGGCCGCGCTTGCGCATGGCCATGAGGGAATTATGGCGAAGGCCCTCACCGCGTCTTATGCGGCCGGAGCGCGCGGCCAGAGCTGGCTCAAAATCAAGAAGTCGCACACGCTCGATCTGGTCATTCTGGGGGCGGAGTGGGGCCATGGAAGACGCCGCGGCTATCTCAGCAATCTCCATCTCGGCGCCCGCGATCCGGCGACCGGTGGCTTCATCATGCTTGGCAAAACATTCAAGGGACTCACCGATGAAATGCTCGCCTGGCAAACGGAGCAATTGCTTCGGTCCGAGATTGCGCGCGACGGACACGTCGTTTACGTGGAGCCGCGCCTTGTCGCCGAGATCGCGTTCCATGAGTTTCAGGCCAGCCCGCGCTACCCCGGCGGCCTGGCACTGCGGTTTGCGCGCGTCAAGCGCTACCGCCCCGACAAATCGCCCAGCGCCGCCGACACTATCGAAACGGTCCGTAAGATCGCCACCGCTCAGATTTGGGGAAACTGAAACTATGCACCCGGCCGCCGTCTCAACGCTCACAGTGAAACTCACCATCGTTCTGGCTCTGCCCCTTGCGCTGCATGGCCAGTTCGACTACGACCGCGCGCAACCCTTCGACCATTCCATGGAGCGGCTCGCTTCCAAGCCGCATGCCGAACTCTTCGGCGGTTCCTTTCCAGGTCCCAGAGGCGGACGTATTAACTACGTGCTCGTCGTACCGAACAAAGGCAAACCGCCTTACGCCGGTGTAATCTTCCAGCATGGCGGCGGCCAATCCATGTCGAACTATATTTCCGAGGCCATCGTGCTGGCCCGGGCGGGCGCCGTATCGATCATCCCCGACGCCCCGGCGCGGGGCGAAGGTAAGAACAGCGACATCCGAGCCATGAAACTCGAAGCTTCGCGCGACTACTGGGCGGAGATTGTGATCAGCCAGCGCCGCGTCCTCGATTTTCTGCTCACACGCAGGGATGTGGATCCCCGGCGAATCGGCTATGCCGGCCACAGCTATGGCGGGATCGCCGGAGCCGTGCTGGCCGGTATCGAGAAGCGCATCGCTACTTTCATTCTGATTGGACTCGTGGCTTCTTCAGCCCGTCATATGGAGGAAAACGGACTCGATTTCTGGCGGCAGTACCGGAGTTCCCTGTCGCCGGAAGACCTGCGGAGGACGCTGGAACTGGTCAGCCAGGTAGATCCGGAGCGGTTCCTCCCGCAAGCAACCGCGCCCATCCTGTTTCAATGCGCCCGATTTGATTCCGAGGATCTGATCCGGGAATGCGGCATCGCGCACAAACTTGCCGGCAGCAGCACGAAGCCGCTCCGCTGGTATGACGTGGATCACAACTTCGTCGATCTGGAAGCGACACGAGATCGTCTCTACTGGCTCGAAAAGCAGCTTCGGCTTGCCCCGGTGCGGCCCGTGCTGGAACGGCTTCTCAGGGAGGGAAAAGGGCCGCAACCCTGAGCTGAGCCTCATGTAAACTGGGTAGCATGAAACGGCGTGAACTGCTTGCCATGCTGGGAGCGGCCCCTCTGATCCAGGCCGCCAAGGCGCCCACTGCTCCGGTCTCGATAGCGAAAGTGCCTTCTTACGAGGAGGATCTCGTACCCATTCTGACGAGAATGTTCGATCAGATCGGCGGCGCGGCCAGACTGGTTCGCAACAAAACGGTCACCGTCAAGCTGAACCTCACCGGCAGTCCGGGGCTACGGCTTCAAGGCAAGGCGCTCGGGCTTACGCACTACAGCCACCCCAAGACCGTCTCCTCGCTCGCTCATGTTCTGCACCAGGCTGGAGCGCGCCGCATTCGATTCACCGAGAGTTGCTGGGCCACGGCGGGTCCGCTCGATGAGTACCTGCTTGATTCGGGCTGGAACGTGCGTCAACTGCTGGCTTCGGCGCCCAACATCGAGCTGGTAAACACCAACGGGATCGGCAAAGCGAAAAAGTACAGCCGCTTCAAGGTGCCGGGCGGGGGCCTCATCTTTCCCGCTTACGACCTCAACTCGGTTTATGAGGAGACCGACGTGTTCGTGTCCATGGCGAAGTTGAAGAACCACGCGACCTGCGGAATCACGCTGGCCATGAAGAACATTTTCGGCATCACGCCCGCCTCGATCTACGGCGATGACGCCGGCGTGGATGAGCCGAATGAGAGTCCCACGAAAGGGCGCGCCGTAACGTGCCACTTCGGAAAACGCCAGCCTTCGAAGTCTTCCCCCGGGGAAATCAATTCGCGTTCGAACCGCGCGCCGGAATACCGCATGCCGCGCATTACAGCAGAGCTTGTGGCCGCCCGCCCCATCCATATTTCCTTCATCGACGGCATCGAAACCATGACTGGCGGCGAAGGGCCGTGGATCCGCGCGGAGTTGAAGCATGTCAAGCCCGGAGTGTTGATCCTGGGCGCCAACCCCGTCACCACGGACACTGTGGGAACCGCCGTGATGGGCTACAACCCCAGAGCGGCGCGCGGCGTAGCGCCCTTCACACGCTGCGACAACACACTGCTGCTTGCCGAATCGCTCGGCGCCGGCACAGCCGATCTAAACAACATTGAAGTGGCGGGTGAAAAAATCGAAAACGTGAAATTTCCCTTCCCCGCCTAAGCCGCGGCCACCTTTCCACCCTGTTCGAGACCGATGGCGCCGCGCATGCCCGCGTCGATCACTTCCATGGCCCGCATCCCGTCATTATGCGTAACCGGGAAAGCCGATCCGTCCAGGCAGCGCCTGACGAACTCGGCTACTTCGGCTTTGTACGCCGGCCCGAAGCGATCGGCGAATTCCGGCAGCGGCTCGCCGTAATCGCGCATGGGAAACGTCTTGCGCCCAAGCGGTTCGCTTCGCCCGTAGGCTTCCACTACTACTTCGAACGGCTTTTGTTCGAAGCGGCCAATGTGAATCTGGCCCTTTTCGCCGAAGATCCACGTCTCGACACGGTACCCCGATACATGATTACGCGTTACTTGCACCTGCGCGGCCAACTCCGAATCGAACCATATATACAGGAACCCGTCATCGAAATCTTCCACCGCCGAGCTTAGCCGCCGGCTATAGAGACACGTTCCGATGGAGGCGGCCGCCGTGGGCAGCTTGCCCGTGAGCCACAGGATTTCATCCACGTTGTGCACGGACATGTCCGCCAGGATGCCGAGGCTCTTATACCCGTTCGGAGCCGGATTGGAATCTTCAAGGATCGAGGAGATCTTGAAGACGCGCCCGATGCGGCCTTCCTCCATCCACTGTTTGGCAAGCTGCAACGGCTCGTCGAAGCGGCGCTGGAAGGCCAGCATCACGGCGTACGGATGCCGCTCATTTAACTCGCGGGCGAAAGCGCGGTCCTCGTCGAGCGAACCGGTGAGCGGTTTCTCGAGCAGCACACGCTGGCCCGCGCCGATCAGAGCGGCGGCGTGAGCGCGGTGGCAGTCGGTGGGGGTTCCAATCACGCTGGCTTCGGCCACGCCGGAAGCCGCCATCTCCTCGACGCTAAAAAAAGCTTTTGCCGAATACCTCTCGGCAAACTCGCGCGCCCGATCCTGGTTTTCATCCACTACGGCTTCCAGACGGCATTCGCCTGTCTCGTGGGCCAGTTCATGAACATGGCGGGAATGGAGCTTTCCGATACGGCCCAGTCCCACCACGGCAACTCGCAACGATTTTGGCATAAAGTGTATTGTGCAAAAATACGGGGCATACTTGCATATGGTTCTCATCTCGCTGCTCGTTCTTGCCGCCTCACAGCCGGCCGGCGCACAGCCGGCTGCACCCGGCCGCGGCCTTTATTCGAGCTATTGCGCCGATTGCCATGGCGCTAATGGGGAGGGGGCGCGCGGGCCGTCGCTCAAGCGCCCTCGTCTTCCCCGAGCCTCTACGGAACAGGCGCTTACCATGGTGATCCTGAACGGCATCCCCAACACAGCGATGCCTCCGACCCGCCTGTTCGGAGACGAGCTGAGATTGCTCGCCGCCTATGTGCGATCCCTGGCGAATCAACCACGGGAGCCACTGCCTGGCAACCCTGCCCTCGGAGAAGCGGTTTTTCGCGGTAAAGGCGGCTGTCTTCGCTGCCACATGGTTGGAGGCGAAGGAGCAAGGATGGGGCCGGAGCTTACGCGAATCGGGGCAATTCGCGGCGCGGCTCACTTGCGCCAATCGATTCTCGAACCGGAAGCGGAAACGCCGAATTCATTCGCGCAATACCGCATCGTCATTCCGCTTCCCGACAACTTCCTCATGGTCGAGCTGCGCACCAAGGATGGGAGAATCCGCGGCGTCCGACTCAACGAGGATCCCTTCTCGATCCAGATCCGCGGGCTTGACGACCGGCTCGAGAGTTTTCTCAAGTCCGAGCTGGCCGAACTGATCCGCCAGCCAGGCGCTTCACCGATGCCGAGCTACAGGAACACACTTGGCGCCCGCGAGCTTGATGATTTGATCTCCTACCTGCTGACGCTCACGGAGGAATAATGCGCGCACTCTTCATAGCATTTCTGACGGCCGCCGCGGGAGTATGTCAGGTCAGCTACGATCGCCTTCTCAAGCCTGAACAAGAGAACTGGCTGAATTACTCGCGGACCTACAACGGCCATCGCTACTCCCCGCTCTCACAGATCCATCGCGGCAATGTCGCGCGGCTGCGGCCGGTGTGGATGTATCAGAGCTGGAACACGGAATCGCGGCCGAGATTTGAAACAACGCCCATCGCGCTGGAAGGCATCCTGTATATTACCGAGCAGCCTTCCGACGCCGCCGCGCTCGACGCCCGCACCGGCCGGCCCTTGTGGAAATACTCCCGCGAGATTCCGCCCGACGTTCGCGCCTGCTGCGCGCGCGTAAACCGCGGCATGGCCATTCTGGGCGACACGCTGTATCTTGGCACGCTCGACGGCCACCTTGTCGCGCTCGACCGGATCACCGGCCGCGTTCAATGGGATACAACCGTCGTCGATTATAAACTCGGCTATTCCATTACAGTGGCTCCTCTCGTCGTCAAGGACAAAGTGATCATCGGCGTCGCAGGCGGGGAATTCGGCGTCCGAGGCCTCCTTGACGCCTACGACGCGAAAACAGGAAAGCGCGTATGGCGTTTCTGGACTGTGCCCGGCCCCGGCGAGCCCGGTCACGAAACGTGGACGGGCACGAGCTGGCAACAAGGCGGCGCGGGCACTTGGACCACAGGCAGCTTTGATCCCGATCTCAACCTCGTGTACTGGGGCACGGGCAACCCCGGCCCGGATTACGACGGCGAGGTCCGGCCGGGCGATAATCTCTACTCTTGCGCCCTCATCGCGCTCGACGCCGATACGGGCCGGCTCAAGTGGCACTTCCAATTCACTCCGCACGATGTGCACGATTGGGACTCCAACCATGTTCCCGTGCTGGTGGACGCCACAATGGACGGACGGCCGCGAAAACTCGTATTGGTTGCCAACCGCAGCGGCTTCTACTATGTTCTCGACCGCGTGACCGGGGAATTCTTGCGCGCGGCGGCCTACTCGCGTCAGAACTGGGCCGAACGAATCGATGCCAAGGGACGCCCGGTGCTTCGTCCGGAGGCAAAGCCGTCGCGTGAAGGTCCGATCGTCTACCCTGGTTTTCACGGCGCGACGAATTGGTTCAGTCCTTCCTATAGCGCGCGGACCGGCTTTTTTTACGTCGCTACGCGGGAGGAAGGTACACGCTTCTTTCGCGAGCCAGTCAGCTTCCGGCTGGGATCGGTCTATACCGGCGGCGGGCCTTCCGGCATCCCGGGCGTTGAGCCGAAAGGCTCGATACAAGCGCTCGACCCGCTCACTGGCGGGAAGCGTTGGGAATTCGCGCTACCGTCCCCGCCATGGGGAGGCGTGATGGCCACCGCCGGCGGGCTCCTGTTTGGCGGCTCCACCGAAGGCGCTTTTTTCGCGCTGGATGATGAAACAGGAAAACCGCTTTGGAATTTTTCCACCGGAGGCTGGATCAATGGCAATCCCATGAGTTTCGCGGCCCGCGGCAAGCAGTACGTGTTGATGCCTTCCGGGCGCGTGCTGATTGCCTTTGCCGTCGAATAGACGCCCGCAGCGTTATATCGTATTACAGCTACACTTACAATAGGCGGGTATTTTCGCAACTTGATCTTCCCGAACCCATTTGCCCGGCTGACTCTGACGGCGGCGATCGACATCCTGTTGGTGGCGCTACTGGTGTATCAACTGCTGCTCATCATACGGGGGAGGCGTTCGGCTCATATCGCAACCGGCATTGTCGTTCTGGTTGCGGTGTACCTCATCGCCAGGTGGGCGCAACTGCAACTGCTACGCTCGATGCTGGAAACACTGGCACCCTATACGGCGTTTGCGCTCATCGTCATGTTCCAGTCGGACCTGCGGCGCATGCTGGCGCGCATCGGCCAGCGGGGGTGGCTCGGTTCGCAGTTGCAGCGCCGCGAAACGTTCGAGGAATTAATGCTGGCCGTGGAACAGCTTTCGATTGAAAAAACCGGCGCGTTGATTATCATTGAGCAGGAAATCGGGCTGCGATCGTTCATTGAAAGCGGCGTGCCTCTGGACGCAGAGGTTTCACGCGATTTGATTCTCTCCATTTTTCAGAAAAACTCAGCGCTGCACGATGGCGCGGCAATCCTCCAGCGGGACCGGGTCGCCGCCGCGGCTTGTTTTCTCCCGCTGACGATGAACCCTGTCTCCCGGGCTCTTGGCACGCGCCACCGGGCGGCGATCGGCGTCACAGAAGAGGCCGATTGCCTGTCGCTGGTCGTTTCCGAGCAGACGGGGCAGCTTTCGCTCGCCTCGGGTGGCGAAATCGAGACAAACATCACCCTTGAGCAACTGCGCGCGCGAATGGCGCAAGCGTTTGGCTTGCGTCCAAGAACCGGTTCACGCTCCATGAAGAAAACCCGGCGGTTCACTGAGGCCGAAGAATCATGATCCGTCTGATCACCGACCATTTCGGACTCAAGATCGTTTCGTTGATCGTCGCCACGCTGCTGTGGTTTGCCGCCGTTGGCGCCGACCCCGAAATGACGGCGGTGGCCGCGGTCGCCGTGCAGTATCGCAATATTCCAGAGAGCTTTGAAATCAGCTCCGATCTCACTGCCTCGGCCTATGTCCAAATGAGTGGAACAGCCGGCCGGCTCACCGGATCGAACCTTGCCAACGCTGTTGTTCTGGTGGATCTGGCCGGCGAGCTGCGGCCTGGCGAACGAACGTTTTCCATCCGCGCCGAGAACGTCATCCTTCCTCAAGGAGTGCGTTTTCTGCGCGCCGTTCCCTCGCAGGTACGCCTGAGACTGGAACCACGCGCCAGCCGTGCCGTTCCGGTTCTGGTGCGTTACGCAAGAATCCCGGAGGGCTACCGGATTGCGCAGCAGAACGTCATTCCCGGCGAAGTTACGATCACGGGACCTCAGAGCCGCGTCGGGAATCTCAATCGCGTCCAGACCGATCCCATCGAGATAACGGCTGGAGAAAGCACCTACACGGCTCGCCCGTTCGTTGGCGACGACCAGGTGCGGCTATCACCCGACCAACTGATTACGGTTAAGGTCACGCTGGAAAGAATCCGATAGAGAATCGGAAGGCAAATGGCTAGACAATTGTTCGGTACAGATGGAATCCGGGGGGTTGCGGGAGAATACCCGCTCGATCCGCGGACCGTTCACGCTATGGGCGCTGCCCTCGCAGAGTGGGCCGTCACCCGGCACGGCGCCGATCCCGTGATTCTGATCGGGATGGACACCCGGGAATCGGGAAGCTGGCTGGCCGCCGGGTTGGCCGGGGGCGCGGCCCCTTCCGGCGTCGAGTTCCGTTTTGCGGGCCTGATCACCACGCCCGGTGTCGCCCACCTCGCAAAGATGGGCGATTTTGCCGCAGGTGTCATGATCTCCGCTTCTCACAATCCCTACCAGGACAACGGAGTGAAGGTCTTCGATCATTCCGGTTTCAAGCTCCCCGACAGCGAAGAGCTTGCCTTGGAGCGGCGCATTTTCACTCTGCTGGGCTCGGGACTCCAGCCGCATCCCGCCTCGCTCGATATTGACTCCGGCCTGGGGCAAACCTATCTCAACTTTCTCGGCTCGACGTTGCCCTGCCGTCTCGACCGCGTCCGCCTGGTCGTTGACTGCGCCAACGGCGCCGCCACGTATCTGGCGCCGGAGCTTTTTCGGAGCCTCGGCGCGGAAGTGATCCCCATCGGATGCAATCCGGATGGCAGGAACATCAATCTTGACTGTGGCGCACTGCACACCGATCAACTCCGCCAGCGCGTTCTCGACTCCGGCGCGGTAGCTGGAATCGCTTTTGACGGCGACGCGGACCGCGCCATCCTGGTTTCTCCTTCGGGCCGCATCATTGACGGCGATGCGATGATGCTCATCCTGGCCGGAAAGCTCCATTCGGAATCGAAACTGGGAGACCGGGACGGCCTGCCCACGGTAGTGGCGACGATTATGTCGAACTATGGTTTGGAAGCGGCGCTCAAGGACAAGGGCATCCGGCTGCTTCGGACCAGTGTCGGGGACAAGTACGTGCTCGAAGAAATGCTGCGAACAGGCGCCGTCCTGGGCGGCGAGCAGTCGGGTCACATGATTCTTTCTCAATACGCCACTACGGGGGACGGTATGCTTACCGCGCTGCGTGTGCTGGAAGTAATGCGGGAAAGCGGCCAGAGTTTGGACTCGCTGGCGGCCGGGCTTAAAGTATTTCCGCAGTTGCTGGTCAACGTGCGCGTGAAGAACAAACGTCCGCTGGAGGAGCTTAGCGCCGTTCAGGATGAAATCCGCCTCGCCATGGCTGAGTTCAACGGGGCAGGCCGCGTGGTGGTGCGGTTTTCCGGTACCGAGCCTCTGGCTCGGGTGATGGTCGAAGGTCCCGTGCTTGAACGTGTCGAGCATTTCGCTCACCGGATCGCCCGGTCCATCGAGGCTGAGCTGAGCGCCTAAGCAAGAGACTGGACAGGCAGGGATGCCAGTCCTACGGGTGCACGATGCGCCCGTCGCGCATGTGCACGATCCGGTGCGCGTAGGCTGCCGCCTCAGGGTTGTGCGTAATCATTAGAATGGTCTGTCCCATTCGCTCGTTCAAATCCCGCAGCAGCTTCAGCACAACTCCAGAATTCTCCGTGTCCAGGTTGCCGGTGGGTTCATCAGCCAACAGCAGAGCAGGATGATTGACGATCGCCCGCGCGATCGCGACACGCTGCTGCTCGCCCCCGGACAGGGAGCGGGGCTTGTGGTGCAGCCGCTGTTCCACTCCCAGCAGCCGTAGGGTCTGCGCCAGCCAGCCATCGCGCTCCTGGCTGCGTCCCGCGATGAACTGCGCCATGGCGATGTTGTCCTGCGCCGACAGCGTCGGCAATAGGTTGTACTTTTGGAACACAAAACCCACCAGCGCGCGCCGGATTCGCGTGCGCTGGGAGTCCGTCATCGCGGCCAGATCCTGTCCATCGATGATGACGCTGCCGGCGGAAGCCGGCGCAAGCCCGCCAAGGATGTAGAACAGCGTCGATTTTCCGGAACCGGAAGGGCCGACGATGGCAATGAACTCTCCGCGCTGCACCGTCAGATCGACGCCGCGCAAAGCCGCCACATCCACTTCACCCATCTTGTACACCTTGGTGAGACCCCGGACTTGGATCAGGGCTTGCGGATCACTCATAGGCCAGCGCCTCGATGGCGTCCTGGCGCGCCGCCTTCCAGCCCGGATAAAGCGCGCCCAGCAGAGAGCCGGTAAGGGCCACCGCGGCGGCCACCGGCCACCACGACACAACGATGATCTGGGTCAGTGAGCCGGGAACGTAATTCATGATCGCCCATCTGGTGCCGTAAGTGAGACCAATCCCCGCCACCGAACCTATGAACGCAAGGATTATGGTCTCCCGCACCAGAATGCCGAGGATCAATCCGGGCGTCGCTCCCAGCGCTTTCAGAATGCCGATTTCTCTAGTCCGCTCAAGCACTGCCGTGTACATGGAAAGGAACACGACCAGAAACCCAACGACGATCGAAATACCGATAATCACGTAAATAAACGCTTTCAAACCAGGAACGTTGTTGACCGAGATCTGCGATACGAATTCTTCGATCGAGTAGATCTGATAGCCAGGCAGTTCCTTCTTCAACTCCACGATCGCCCGATCGAGACTTTCCTGACTGTCCAGTTTCACCAGGATCATGGTGAGCTTTCCCGTGTTCGCCGATAATTCCTGAACCACTTTAAGCGGAACGAAAATGCGAGCCAGTTTGCCGGGCTCGACGATGCCGCTGACACGCCACTCCCGGTTCATAAAGGTCACCCTCGATCCGGCCTTCAGCCTGGACTGGCGCGCCCAATGCTCATCCACAATCACGTCGTCCGGATTCTCAAACGGCCCGCCTTTCAGGTAGCGAAACCCGCCGCTCATTTGGGTAAAGCTCTCCAGGTCGATCCCGGTGACGGTATTGGTCCCGCCTATCGGGTAAACCGCCGTCCCGGTGGCCACCGACACGTACGGCAGCTTGCGGACGAAGTCGAGGATTTTTTCGGGCATTGGCGCCGTGCTCAATCCGATGATCGAGCTTCCCGGCGGCCGGATGAGGATATCGGCGCCCGCCCCGCGTGACCGGCGTCCCATGTCCTCCAGCATCCCGAAGCTGATGCCCACCAATGTCAGGATCATGGTTACCTGGACGCCGACGGCGGTCGCGCTCAGCAGCGTCCGTACCCAGCGATGTTTGAGATTCTCTAAGACGAGCTTGTTGATCAAGAAGAAAGTACCCGCGGCAGCAACCTTACATTGTACTTGGGCGGTAGGGCGGCCTTCAGGCTGCCCACGGTCTTTAGCCCGCACCGAGCCGGTATACTACCCACATAATGCGGTATCAACGCCGGCTGCCGCACTGGCATCCTGAGGAGCAGCCCCTATTCCTGACCTGGCGTTTGCAAGGCAGTTTACCTTCGCACCGCTATTTTCCCGCGGGAACCCTGAGCGCCGGAAAAGCTTCGTAGCAATGGACCGCCTCTTAGACAACGCCCGCACCGGCCCACTCCATATGGCGCAGCCAGAAATCGCCCGGCTGGTAGCAGAGGCCATCGTGGAAGGTCGAGATACTCTGAACCACTACGATTTGCACGCATACGTAGTAATGGCCAACCACGTTCATATCTTGATAACCCCCAAAGTGCTGGTACCGAGGCTTATGCAGCGCTTAAAGGGAAGCACGGCGCGGCGGGCGACGAGATGCTGGGATTGACGGGCAGAGCATTTTGGCAGGAAGAGAGCTACGACCGCTGGGTGCGAGACGAGAGAGAGTTTCAACGGATTCGCGCCTACATCGAGCAGAATCCGGTCCGGGCCGGCCTGGTTGCGGCGGCTGAGGATTACCCCTGGTCAGGCGCTGCAGCCGGGCTAAAGCCCGGCGCGGCCTAAAGGCCGCCCCACACTTTGTTTTTTGAACAGGTTCAAAAAATGCTTGACGAACCCGCAGTCTCCGCGTACACTAAGTTTTGAACACGTTCAAAACGTGACGCCTATGCAACCGAAATCCGAACTAACCCGCCAGAAGATCCTGAATGCCGCCATCGAGCTTTTCCGCCGCCGGGGATTCGCCGAAGCCACCATGCGGGAGATCGCCGTCGAAGCCGGTGTCGCCGCGGGACTGTCCTACTATTACTTCCCGTCCAAGGAAGAGCTTGTCATGGCGTTTTATCAGAAGGCCAAGGACGAGTTGGAGCCGGCGCTTCAATCGGTCCATGAGGCCCGGGGCGCCATCGAGGATCGTCTGCGTGGGATTCTGAACGCCAAGTTCGCTTACTTCCTTCCCAACCGCAGGTTTCTTGGGGCGCTGCTCGGACACTCGGCCGATCCGCACAACCCTATGTCCCCGTTCAGCGAGGCGACGCGCGCCATACGCGAGCACGATTTCACGCAATTTGAACGGGCGATCGAAGAAACCGGAACCACGGCGCCGAAAGACCTTGCGCCTTACATGGCTCGGATTCTCTGGATGTTTCATATGGGCATTTTGATGTTCTGGATTTATGACCGCTCGGACAACCAGCAGCGCACACAACTGCTGCTCGACAAGTCGCTGCGCATCGTTTCGATCCTGATCCGCGCCGCGAAACTCCCCTTCATGCGCCCGGCTCGGAAGATGGTGGTGGACGTGGTCCGCATACTCAGCGGAGAAGAGGTGGCCGCATGAACGAGGAACTGAAAGATAGAATCTCGCCGAGTCAGTGGGCGCTGGTCACGTTAATCATTGCCGTCGCGGCGGGCAGCTTTCTGTACAGGCTTCTTGTCGTCCAACGGCTGGAGCAAACGGCGGCCATGTTCATCGGACTGCCGGCATTTCTGGCAATTCTGCTGGCGCTGAGTCCCAAAGCGAAAAGCCCGCTCGGAATGATCATGAAGGGGATGACCATCTTTCTTCTCATGTCGGGGCCCTTGCTCGGCGAAGGGTTCATCTGCATTCTGATGGCCGCCCCTCTGTTCTACTTTGTGGGCTTTTTTCTAGGATTAATCGCGAACCGCTTCGGAGAAGGAGCAAAGACCTATGCGCTGGCTGTGCCTTTTCTGTTGTTCTCCCTTGAAGGCACGTCGGACCCCCTTTCCCTCCCGAGGGAAACCGTAGTGAGCGGCCGCGCGCAGGCTGTGCTTTCACCCGGCCAGGTTGCCGCCCGCCTCGCCATGACGCCCGATTTCACCGGACCGCTTCCCGTGTATCTGCGCATGGGCTTTCCGCGCCCTGTCGACGTCAACGGCGCCGGTCTGAAGCCGGGCTCGCCTCGCATCATACATTTTGCGGGCGGCGAAGGACGCCCTGGCACGCTGGTATGGCGCGTGGCGGAATCCGGCGCCGGCTTTGTCCGTTTTCGAGCCGAATCCGACTCGAGTCACATCGCGCACTGGCTCGTGTGGCGGGAAGCCGTCATTCGCTGGAACGAAGCGCCTGGAGGCGGCACCGCGATTGAGTGGACGATTTCCTACCGCAGGCTGCTTGATCCGGCCTGGTACTTTGCTCCCTGGGAGCGATATGCGGTGTCTCTGGCGGGCCAATACTACGCGGAATCGCTATGGAAGCCATGAACGCGCACGCCGCCATCCGCTCCGTGTGCCTGCTAGCACCGGCGGGCGTCGTGCTGGGATTGTGGATGTGGCATCGCCCTCGTGGCCGCGAGGCGGCGGCGGCGATTCTGGCCACTCTTTGGCAGGTCCCCGCCCTGCTTTTGCTCGATCTGGCCGCTAGAGAATTCGGCTGCTGGTCCTACGAAGCCGAGGGCGCTCTGCTGCTCGGCATGCCCGCCGACCTGCTGTTCGGTTGGGCGCTCTTGTGGGGCGCGATTCCGGCGCTTGCCTTCCCTCGCCTGCCGCTGATTGTTGTGGCGGCGGTTGTGCTGTCGATCGATGCGATGACGATGCCGCTGCTTGATCCTGTAGTCCGGCTTGGCCCGTTCTGGCTCGCCGCCGACGTTGCGGGGATCTTGCTCTGTCTCTTCCCCGCACAATGGCTGGCGCGCTGGACAAGCAATGATTCCCATCTATCGCGTCGTGTAGCGTTACAAGTTGCGGGATTCAGCGGCATCGCGCTCGTTGTACTTCCGGCCACAGTCGCAGGACAGCTCGGCATTGCCTTCACGAAACTACTCCAAAGCTTCTGGTGGACGGACCTGCTCGCGGTTCCCGCACTACTGGGAATCGCCGCGGCGCAGGAATTCGCCGAACGCGGCGCCGGCACACCCGTGCCCCTCGATCCTGCCAGGCGTTTGATCAGCTCCGGACCATACGCCTATGTGCGAAACCCCATGCAACTGTCCATGACAATCGTGCTCCCGGTTTTCCTGATTCCTCTTGGCTGGCTGCCGGCTCTGGCCGCGTTTGTGATTCTCTTCGCCTATTCGGAAGGCTTCGCCCGCCAGGATGAAGACACGGATCACCGCGAGCGCTTCAGCATAGAGTGGAAGCAGTACAGCGGCCAGGTGCGGCGCTGGTGGCCGCGATGGCGGCCCATGACCAGCGCACAGCCTGCCCGGCTCTACGTCGCCCAATCCTGTCAATCCTGCCGCCCGGTGGGCGAATGGATCATGCGTCAGCGCCCCACCGCACTAATCGTCACGCCCGCCGAGTCGCATCCCGGAAGGCTCAAGAGAATCACATACGAATCCGGCGACGGTTATTCCGCTTCCGGCATCGTGGCTCTGGCGCACTCCCTTGAGCACCTGCACCTGGGCTGGGCCATCGCCGCCTGGACCGTCCGGCTGCCGTGGATCTGCAACTGTTTACAAGTGTTAGCCGACGCCTGCGGTGAAATGGACACCAGACTCTGCAATTCGGAGCTATAACCCATTCACGCGCTTAATTTTTACTGCTCAAAGATCCCACGCAGTCGCGCAAGTTCCCGTCGAAGCCGGCGCGGATGTTCTTGTAGACGGCCTTCAACTCGATGAAGACCGGCGGCAAGCCATTCACTCCTGGTTCCAGGCGTATTGGCTCTCCCACCCGAGCGCCTTTTCGAGATGCCCGGCGATCGTGGCCTGCACAAGACGGCCTTCGCTTTTGATGTCGGTGTAGGCCATCGTTCGGACAAGCCTAGGGCTGCGTCAATGGATCAGGGGCTCATAGTCGCCCGTGGCCATCGGCTCATAGCCGGGCCAGCTACCCGACAACTCCACGAGCAGGCGTTGCTTGGATGGCGCGGGCGAAGGATTAATACGCACGACTTTGGCGGCATACTTGCCGGGCGCGTGGGCCATCGCCAGCACCAGGTCATTCACCAGGTAACGTGGGGCCCAGCCGATGACATGGTAGTCCGTTGTCTGAATCTGCACGGCCACGCCAGCCACCGGGTTGGTCAGTTCCAAGGTGATATACAGCTTCTCTCCCGCCTGCAGCCGATCCGTGCGTTCGATGGCGGCAGTACTGACATACCGCGAGCCGTGCAGGAAGAAGCGGCACCGGAAAGAACCATCGAGGCGTCGTTCGATCTTCGGAAAAACCTCAAAGTTATCTGTGGCGCGATACCCGCCCCCGACTTCCAGCATCTCGGCCGGCTCCGCCGTCTGTGGAAGATCCAGCATCCGCAGGTAGTCCGCGAAATCCTTCCTTTCCGAGGAAATCACACGATTCTGGAACAGCGGGAACAGCTCCGACGACTCGTAGTTTCTCTTCCATTCCGGGAAATCCAGCAGCGGTTCAAAGCCCGCCTTCTCGTGGGCGCGTTGCGCGCCTTGGGTATACCGGAACCGGTAGGTGCGCGGTGTTTTCAGGACATCCAGACGGCCAACCGGAAACCAGGCGCGCGTCAGGCGTTTGTCCTGCCAAGCCAAAAACAGGGTCTTGTCCGTCATGGCGCGATCTCTCTCAATTGCTTCAGGTTGTTGCACGTTAGCTCTATCGCAAACCGGCGCGCAAGGTCGCTCATCCACCCGGGAGGAACCCGCTCGACGATGCGCTCCAGGCTCTCTTTCTCCAGCTTATCAAGCGTAGCGAACGCACGGCGAAACAGATCGGGGTAGAGCTTCGCCGCCCGCCGGACCAGTTCCAGCGGGCTGATCGCACGCCGATCGTACGGGTTCCAGTAGATCGCACCCGGAGCGTTCTCGGCATACTGGCCGATGCGGTTTTCCTTGAGAATGCGGGCGCGGCACTTTCCCGTGCTCTCGTCCAACAGTTCGCGGCCCAGCGAGGACGCGTGATCGAAAGATGGTGCGATCCTGCGCCTCCTGCCCGTTGGCGTGCGCTTCACCAGGATGCCCCAATTCTCGTGATGCCGGTCCGTGTTGCCGATTAGCGCATCCAGCACCAGGTACCCGGCAATCCTCTGCTTCGATGCCCGGGCCGTCTCCGGGCGGCGAAACACCCGATCGAGCGCCGCGAAGATATTGGCCAGCGTGTGGCTCGACTGACCGAACTTTTTCGCGGGATCGTAGCCCAGCACTTGGCCGGCCAGCACCTGGTTGCCGTGGAACAGCTCGCCTCCCTCGCGCGCAAAGGACTCCGTGGCCGATCCCTTTACGTCGGCGAAAACCGCCAACTCTACCTTCGCGTGCAGGATCTTCACCTCCCCGGCGATCTCCGCCGCAATCTTCTCCGCCCAGTGTTGCCCCGTGTTCGGCTGCGGAAACTTGAACAGCCACGTGCCACCACCGTCCGGTTCGCGGAACCAAAACTTCTGCTTGCTGCCCATGGCTTCCTCTCCGAGCCCATTCCGGCTGGATGGTCAGGATGGGGTAGAGGCCGCCGGCAGGGTAGGTCATACCGTGATCTCCCCGCGCATCAGGCGTGGGAGGAGCAGGTCGCGGGCGACTTTGAGCTTCTGGTTCTGTAGCGCAAGATTTTCGCGCTGAAGGAATGTTGACGCGTTTTCTCCGAGACGGACGAACCACTCGCGGTAGAGCAATCGCGCCGATTCCTCCAGTAGCGCCATCCGCATCTTTCCCAAGCAGAAGTTCGCAACTTCCGCCAAGGGCTTCATCGTCCACTTCATACCTCAAGCCCCTCGAAGTTCGCCTGAATCTTGGCGGCCAAGGCGCAGGCTTCCCGGTTTAACTCCGCCAGTTCAACGTGGATGTCTCGCAGAGCCTGCTCGAAGTCGAAATCCTCATCCACCTCCGGAGGGGCGACGCCCACGTAGCGGCCCGGCGCAAGGCTCCAGTCGGCGGCTTCAATGTCGGCGAGTGTGACGATGCGGCGCTTCGGCATTATGCCGGCGGCCTGGTCCGCCACGATTTGTTGGAAGGCGGCGTCATAACGATTGGCGGCATGCCGCAGGAAGATGACGCCGAGCACTGGCATGCGGTATTCCGACGAGGTCAGCTTCGAGTTGGCGCGGAGGTTGTCGGCGGCGGCCCATAGGCTGTCTTCGAGCTTTTCAATGTCGTTGCGTGCGGTTTGGCTCATGCTGGCGACGGCACAGACGGGTAATTCTCAATGCGCCGGCAAACGCGGATACTACGGATACTACGGGCAGGATTGAGGCGGTGCTGCATTTGTCTGTATTGTTCCACTTTTGAGATCAGAAGTGCGTCGACGTCAGGAAGGTCCGCCGCCGGGCGCGCGGCTCATTTGCGATTCGGAGCTATAATCCCTTCACGGGCTTAATTTGGAGGTTCCGTGCGCCTGCTATACACAATGCTTTCCCTGGCTGCGTTCTGTGCCGCGGCTAATGAACCATTTCTGCTCAAAGATCCCACGCTCAGCGACAGCCGGATCGTCTTCATTTTCGCCGGCGATCTTTGGAGCGTGCCGCGGACGGGCGGCGACGCCGTGCGCCTCACCAGCAGCCCCGGCTCGGAATCGGATCCCGTATTCTCTCCCGACGGTAAGCTCATCGCGTTCACCGGTGAGTACGACGGCAACATCGACGTGTTCGTAGTTCCAGCCGCCGGCGGCATCCCCAAGAGACTCACCTGGCACCCGGCGCCGGATCGCGTCATGGGCTGGACGCCGGATGGCAGCCGCATCCTGTTCACATCGCCTCGAACGGCCTACTCCCGATTCAACGAAATGTTCACCGTGCCGGCAGGCGGCGGTCCTCAGGAAAAACTTCCGTTTCCCTCCGGCTTTGAGGCATCCCTCTCTCCCGACGGTCAATCGATTGCCTACGAGCCCACCACGCGTGCGTTCACAATGTGGAAGCGGTATCGCGGCGGAACCACTTCGCGCATATGGATTGCGCGCCTATCCGACAGCGCGGTCACGAAGGTGCCGCGTACGAATTCGAACGACTTCAACCCAATGTGGGCCGGCGACCGCATATACTTCCTCTCGGATCGTAACGGACCGGTGACGCTGTTCTATTACGACATCAAGACCAAGGCCGTGCGCGAGGCCGTGCCGAATCAAGGCCTGGATTTGAAATCCGCCGGCTTGGGACCCGGCGCGATCGCCTACGAGCAGTTCGGCGGCATTCACCTTTATGACCTCAAGTCAGGCAAGGCCAGTCCGGTGGCGATCCGCGTCACTGGCGATCTGACCGAATTGCGGGCCAGAGTGGTGGATGTGGGCCGGCGGCTGGGTTCGGGCGCCGTGTCGCCCAACGGCGCGCGCGCGGTTTTCGCGGCACGCGGTGAAATCATCACGGTGCCTGCGGAAAAGGGAGATGCGCGCAATCTCACCGGCACTCCGGGAGTAATGGAACGCGAGCCGCAATGGTCGCCCGACGGCAAGCGCATCGCCTACCTGTCGGATGAATCCGGCGAGTATGCCTTGCACTTGCAGCCGCAAAGCGGCGCGGGGGAGGTCGAGAAGATTACGCTGAAGCCCGGCTTCTACCGCGCGCTGCGCTTCTCCCCCGACAGCAAGAAAATTGCGATGGTGGACAGCTTCGAGCGGCTTTGGATCGTGGATCTGGAAAGCAAGCAGCAAACCGAGGTCGCCCAGGACCATTACCAGATGCGCTCTTCCAACATCTCGGGCGCGTGGTCTCCGGATAGCAAATGGCTGGCGTACTCGAAAGTGCTGCCCAACCAGATGGGCGCTGTGCATCTGTATTCACTGGCGGAAGCCAAGTCGCATCAAATCACTGACGGCATGAGCGATGCGGCCAATCCGGTGTTCGACGCGGACGGCAAGTACCTCTACTTCACCGCAAGCACGAATTCCGGCCAGAGTCTGGGGCTCGATATCCAAGCCACCTCGCGCACGTCGACCAGTTCGATTTATCTTGCCGTTCTGGACGCCGCGCTGCCATCGCCATTCGCGCCGGAAAGCGACGAGGAGAAGATTGCCGAACCGGTGACGCCTGAAGCTGCCAAGACGGATGCGGCGAGCGGCGCACCCCCCGGCAGCCCGAGGCCCACTGATGCGGCCAAACCAAGACCCGGCCCGGTCACCGTAAAGATCGACCTCGATGGCATCGGCCAGCGCATTCTCTCGGTGCCGATGCCGCCTCGCCGCTATGCCGGGCTCCAGATCGCCAAGGCTGGAGTCTTGCTGGCGCTCGAATTTCCTCAGCCGGCTCAAATGATGGAATTCCAGGGACCCGGTCCCGGACTCGTCGTCCACCGCTACGACTTGAAAGCGCGCAAGAGCGACGCGCCGCTTGCCGGCGTCAACAATTTTCAGATGACTTTTTCCGGCGACAAGGCGCTCTACCGGCAAGGGGAGGGCTGGAGAATTGCCGCGCTTAGGCCAATGGCCGCCGGGCCCGCCGCGCCAGCCGGTCCGCCACCGGCGGCTCCCACGCAAGGCAACCTCAACACCAGCGGGATTGAAATTCGTGTAGATCCCGTCCAGGAATGGAATCAGATGTACCGTGAGGCGTGGAGAATCGAACGCGACTGGTTCTATGACCGCAATACGCATGGCTACGATCTCAAGGCGGCCGAAAAGCGCTATGAGCCTTATCTGAAAAATATCGCATCCCGGCAGGATTTGACTTACCTGTTTCAGGAAATGCTCGGCGACATGGTTGTAGGGCACCTGGGCGCCGGGGGCGGCGACACCCCGGAGGTCAAACGCGTCTCCACGGGCTTGCTAGGCGCCGACTATGAAATCTCGAGCGGCCGCTACCGTTTCGCCCGCATCTTCAACGGTGAGAATTGGAACCCCCAATTGCGCGCGCCGCTCACCCAGCCTGGCGTCAACGTAAAGGTAGGCGAGTATCTGCTCGCTGTGAACGGCCGTGAGGTCCGGGCTCAGGATGACGTTTACAGTTTCTTTGAGGCGCTCGCCGGCAAATCCGTAGTGCTCAAGGTGGGTCCGGATGCAACTGGAGCCAATGCGCGCGAGGTGACTGTGGTTCCCGTCGCCAACGAAGCTGGCCTGCGCAATCTCGCCTGGATTGAGGAAAACCGCCGCAAAGTCGATCGCCTCACAAACGGCAAGGTCGCATATATTTATATGCCGGATACCGCCACCGGTGGGTTTACGTCGTTTAACCGCTACTTTTACGCGCAGATCGGCAAGGAGGCCGCGATCATCGACGAACGGTTCAACGGCGGCGGACTGCTCGCCACCGACATCGCCGAAATCATGAACCGCAAGCCCCTGAGCGCCGTGGCAAACCGCGTGGGCGCGGACCTGGTTCAGCCGCAGGGCATTTTCGGCCCCAAAGTCATGCTGATCAATGAACGCGCCGGCTCGGGCGGCGACGCGATGCCATGGTATTTCAAACGCTCGGGCGCCGGAAAGCTGATCGGAACCAGAACCTGGGGCGGCCTGGTCGGAATGGCTGGCGCTCCTGGATTGATGGACGGCGGTGGCGTCAGCGCGCCCAGCTCAGGCGTCTACAATCCGATCAGCGGCGAGTGGGAAGTGGAGAATATCGGCGTTGCGCCCGATATCGAGGTCGAGCTTGACCCGGCACTGGTCCGCCAGGGCCGCGATCCGCAATTGGAAAAGGCCATCGAAGCGGTGCTCGAAGAACTCAAGAAGAATCCGCCGCCCAAGCTCCGTCGACCGGCGTTTCCCAACTACCACGCGGCGCCGGCGCAGCCCAAGGCGGTGGGCAGATAACCGCGGTTCGGTGAGGTTTCAGCCGGTGTGAGTCTTAAGGAATTCCGCCGCCGCCTTGTAGATCCGATCCTGTTCCTCGGCGGGGATGTTCCCGATTCCATGGC
>Ga0187893_10002542_pt1 | contig 39780 bp, 33 predicted proteins | sample MA1701074metaG_FD_139574 | JGI IMG/M metagenome (GOLD analysis project Ga0187893, IMG submission 139574) | White microbial mat communities from a basaltic lava cave in the Kipuka Kanohina Cave System on the Island of Hawaii, USA - MA170107-4 metaG ...
CGCCAGCACCCGCTTCCGAAAATCCAACGAGTATGCCTTCATCTCAAGCCTCCATGCTAAGAAGGCTTGTACACTACCCCAACAAATCACAGGGCGCTAGGCCTGATCGTGAAGTGCTCTAGGACCGGCTGGATTTCACCCGTGTAGTGCTTTTCCACGACGGTAACGCTTGACCATCCGCCCAAGTCCTTGACCGTCAGCCGGTCTACGCCCGCACGTTGGGCAAGTGTGGAAAACGACCGGCGTAGGTCGTGGATCGACGCCTTTATCCTCGCGTCCTTGGCAGCCGTCGCAAACCGATGGGTAATCCAATCAGGCTTGTAGGGCTGTCCGTCGGGCCACGCGGATACGTGCGGTTGATTCGACGTCCTGATCATAACCGACGCCTCCACTAAGACTTAAAGCATAAGAGCAGCCGCGACTCTTAGAGGATTTTGCATCAAATTCTTGGACCGGCGATTCTCAAGCAGATAGCGCGACTTCAAAGAAAATCAAAACCGCGATTTCAGCATCGCGAACGCGTTAATACAAGATTCTCGTTAGGGAGCGGGCTGCCGCTCTGTAGCTCACGCCCCCAGCTCTGAAGGAATCTCTGAATCTCTTGGTACCGTTGACACTCACGACGTTGCTTTACTAGAATCACCCCTGTTTGCGGCTGCATTCCGGCTGTTTGGTCTCCAAGCGAGAAATCTTCGACCCTGCAGCCGCTTGGGCAGGAGTTCAAACATCGAGAACGGTTGCCGAGGACGATGATGGAGGCACCTATGACAAATCGGTACGTCGCGCCTAAGAGTCATTCCCGGTCCCGATTCTCACGGATTGCCGTGGTTGCGGCGTTCGCGGCCGTGACATTAGGCGTCGCCAAACAGACATCGGCGCACCGCTCTCCAGGTACTTGCACCCAAATTGGGTTGAATGGACCTGACACCACGATTGGTTATGTGACGGCTCCAGGTGCAACCCCGATCGAGCATGGCGACGAGATTTGCTTTCAGGTGCAAATATCCAATACTTGCATGAACTGTTGCGACGTCACGCTCCTGGACACAGAACTGGTTTTGCCTGACGGGTCAATCGTACCGATTACGGTGGATGCCACGGTCCTTTCTGGCGGCGGCTTCATTTGTCCGAGCGCCGATCCAAGATGTACGACGGCTTCAAGCTGCACGATTCCGGGAGAAGTTGGCTATCGTTACATCGTAGATCATGGCGATGAACACGGAGCGACCGGAACTAACTGTCCTCCAACCCCCGCACCTGGAACAGGAGAAGTGTCGGCCTACATTGGAAGTACGTCTGGGACCGTCCACATGCCGATTCACGTCGGCGCTTCTATTTGCAAAAAAAGTTCGACCGAAATCTTCCACTGCGTAACATCCGCTGACTGCGACGATGGTATTGCCTGCACGATCGACACATGTGTAACTGAAACGTGCGTAAACTCAGTAAACGACGCGTTTTGCGACGATCAGTTTGGCCAATCGACTACTCCGCCAGCCTCTCTGAAATCGACGGCGACCCTCGATGGGAGCAGCTCGGACAGCGATCCGCGGGTCGTCTTCGCCGGGTCGGGACTGTGGGTCGCGGTGTGGGAATCCCAAGACGATCTGGGAGGAACGATCGGCAATGACTACGATATCCTGTTCTCGCGAAGCACGGACCTTGGTATGACCTGGACTCCACCCCAAACGCTCAACACCACTGCCGCGACGGACGGCCCGTACTCAGACGACACAGATCCGTCGCTTGCCACCGACGGGCTTGGTCATTGGGTCGCTGTTTGGGGCTATGGCGAAATCTCGGGCAACACCGTGATCGGCGACCTCGACATTCTCGTATCGCGCAGCGACGACAACGGGAATACGTGGACGCCGCCGGTCCCGATTGACGCAAACTTCGCGACGGAAACCTTCCATGATCTTTTTCCACGGTCCTATTCGGATCGGAACGGGACGTGGATTGTTGCTTGGTTTGCGACCGAAACGCTGCCATCATACAACAAGTCGGACATCCTAGTCGCCCGCAGCACCGACAACGGCCTGAATTGGACGCCGCCGGTACTACTTAATTCCAACGGCGGCATCGGGACGCCGCTCGATGACTACCCCGACTTGGGGACCGATCGAGCCGGTAATTGGGTCGCGGTTTGGCGTACCGGGGATTCACTCGGCGGAACCATCGGTTCGGAAGGCGATATCCTCGTTGCGCGAAGCGCGGACAACGGCATCAACTGGACAACTGCCGTTCCGTTGAACAGCAACGCCGCGACCGACAGCGGGACCGATCATTTCCCGCAGGTTGCAACTGATGGTTTCGGGAATTGGGTGGCGATCTGGTCTTCGACGGACAGTCTCGGCGGCACGATCGGAACGGACTACGACATTCTGGTTGCACGCAGCATCGACAACGGCGCCACCTGGACGCCTCCTGTACCGCTCAATTCGAATGCGGCTTCCGATACTGGCCATGATCGCTATCCTCAGGTGCTCCTGACTGACGGTAACGGCAGTTGGGTTGCCAGTTGGTCCTCGACCGATATGCTCGGCGGCACCGTTGGTTCCGATTTTGACATTCTGGTTTCTCGCAGCAAGGACAACGGTGCGACTTGGACCGCTCCTCAACCGCTGAACACGAATGCCGCGACGGACGTAGGCACGGATGTGATCTGTCGAATGGATCAGGACGCCCGCGGAAACTGGGTCGCCCTATGGTACTCCAACGATGGACTGGGTGGGTCGTTTGGGAACGACAACGACATCCTCTTCGCTCGATTTAGCATCCCCTTGCCGCCCAGCGCCAACAGCACCACAAAGTTGTACGAGTTTGTAGGGACCGCGAACGGACTCAATGGAGCCTGGTGCCTCCGCGAGCCCGCTTGCTTTGAGGTTGGGAATCTCAACGTCCCAGGCACTTTTTCGATGGAGGACTTGAGGAGCAACTTTGTGGCGAGCGTCAATAATTTGGCTTGTTGCAACAAGTTGCAGGCTACGCCTATCGGGGCGGTTGAGGGGCCCGACCCCACCACCGGGGATTTTAAGGCTAGATTTGAGATTAAAGCGGACACGTGCGGCGGGACGTTTGAGTTAAGAGTTGGTCAGGGGGGCGCAGTTTCTTGTGACGCACTGGCTTTGGTCCTTACCAACGTTAATGTGCCCGCTCACTATAACCCCGATGTCTACGAGATCTCGCTTAGTGGCAACAACATCCCCGCCATTGGCGGTCTAGGTTTGATCGTACTTGTCCTCTTGCTGCTGTGTGCCGGTTACATCGTCATAACGCGGCGTCAAGTTCCAACGTCGGAATAAGGCCCTTCGCGCACGCACGCGCGAGGAGTCTATTCGGTATTTGCTTGGACTATGCCCCTGAAAGCCCAAATCATCGCCACACAACAACGGCTTGGGGCAAGTAGCACGCACTCGATTATTCCGTTTAATCTTCCCTTGACACGAGAACAAACATAACTACACTGCCCGGCGCGCTAAGTTGCGCGACGTTCATTGAATTTATGCTTTATCTATGATCGGGCGGGCCGTAGGGCAAGTGCTCGGTCGCGGGTTGATGTTTGAGGGCGAGTCTTCCAGAGTTATTACCGGTTTTTGCTGAGCCGTTTTCAGTCGTCCGCTGCCTCGAAATGATTGTTCCAAAGCAAACTGCATAGTCTAGGCATGGCGGGATAGATCGGTACGCTGCAAGTTGATTCGGCCTCCATTATGGGCTTGGCTGCTTTGTTCACGACCCTCTTAGCCAGAATCGTGCGAGTTTCTAACCGGCAATTCCCTAGGATGCCGAACAAGCGCTTGCACCGCTCTGCTAAGACGGTGATTCACTTGGGTACTTCGATGATGACGAATAGGCCGCAGATCCATAGCGGCTTCGGGGCGCCGGTTCTTCCCTAGGTTGCCTTTCCGTCCTCGTCATGTACCTCGTGCCTGCTCGTCAGGCCAAGTGGAGCATCCGACGCCGTTCCCGCGAACTATCTGCATCCCCTCCTCCTTCTCAGATCGTAGAAAGCAGTGCTTTCGAGTGACTTAGGCTATGGAAACTACGAACTTAGCCCTTCTCCTCGCACAAACTGGGGAAGGAGTGCCGTTCGGAAAGTATGCGATAGCCGGTGCCTTGGGCGCCGTCGCCGCCTTGCTTGCCGGGTACTTGCTTACCCGTTGGCTTGGCCGGACGCGCCTTGATGCCGCCCGCATTCAGGCCGAGCGACTACTGGCGGATTCCCGGAGCGAGGCGGAAGTCATCCGCAAAAGCGCCGAAGTGGAGGCGAAGGCGGAGTTTCTTCGCCAGCAGGAGCAGCTCCGCAAGGAAGGCGACGCCATGCGCGCCGAATTGAAGGAAACGGAGAAACGCTTCGCCAAGCGAGAAGACAACCTGGAGGCCAAGCTCGATACGCTGGTGACGAAGGAAAAAAACCTCGAACAGGCCCTCAAGAAGCTCACGACTCGGACTGAGGAGATCACCCAGCGAGAAACCGAAGCCACGGCCTTGTTAGCCCAACGTCGCGAACAGTTGCTGAGGGTCAGCGGTTTAACCATTGATGAAGCCAAACGAACGATTCTCGACGAAGTCCGTCACGAGGTGGATCGAGAAGCAGCCATCTTGATTGAAAAAACGGTTTCAACGGCGAAGGAAGAGGCGGTCCAACGCGCCCGCGAGATTACCCTTACGGCCATCCAACGCTACGCGGGCGAACATAGTTGCGAGAGCACGGTCTCGACCGTGGACATCCCCAACGATGAAATGAAGGGTCGCGTAATCGGTCGCGAAGGTCGGAACATCCGCGCCTTCGAGAAGAGTACCGGCGTTGACGTCATCGTGGACGACACCCCCGGCGTAGTGGTGGTCAGCGCCTTCGACCCCGTCCGGCGCGAAATCGCCCGCCGTTCGCTGGAACGCTTGATCTCCGACGGTCGCATCCACCCCGGCCGCATCGAGGAACTCGTCGAGCAGGTCCAAAAGGAGGTCGAGGAGGAGGTCTATGAGGCTGGCAAGAAGGCGGCCCTGGAGGCCGGCATCGGCGGCCTGCACCGAAAGCAGCTTGAGTTGATGGGGCGGCTGAAGTACCGAACGAGCTACGGACAGAACGTGCTTCGGCACAGCCTCGAAGTGGCCTTCCTGTGCCAGGCGATTGCCGACGAGCTTGGCTTGGACGGCCGGCTGGCCCGCCGCTGCGGGCTGTTGCACGATATTGGCAAGGCCATCGACCACGAGGTCGAGGGAAGCCATCAAAAAATCGGCGCCGACTTCTGCAAGCGCTTCAACGAGCGCCCGGAAGTTCTGAATGCCATCGAAGGGCATCACGGCGACATCCCTGCGACGAGTCCCTACACGCCGATAGTCATGGCCGCCGATGCCATCAGCGCCTCGCGTCCCGGCGGGCGGCGAGAGTCGCTCGAACGCTATGTACAGCGTCTCCAGCAGCTCGAGGAAATTGCCAAGGCCCACAACGGCGTCAAGGAGGCCTTTGCAATCCAGGCCGGCCGCGAAATCCGCGTGATCGTAGACGCCAAGCGCGTGGATGACGCCGTCGCCGCCATGATCGCCCGCGACGTGGCCAAGCAGATTGAGGAGCAGATGACCTACCCCGGCGAAATCCGGGTCACCGTACTCCGCGAGGTCCGTGCCCTCGCCCTCGCGCGATAGGATCGCCCCTCAACCCCTTCCCCTGAAAAGGGGACGTCAGGGCAAAGCGCCATGCTACGACTCCTTTGCGTCGGCGACGTGGTCGGATCACCGGGCCGAAAGGTCTTGCACGACGCCTTGCCCGTTCTGGCCGCCAAGCATCAACTCGACTGCATAATCGTTAATGCGGAAAACGTCACCCAGGGAGCAGGATTGTCCGCGGCCGGTTACGAAAAAGTCGTGGCCGACGGGGCGAATCTCATCACCCTGGGCGACCATGTCTATCGCCGTCGGGATATCATCAGCGTAATGGAACGAGCATCGAACATCGTCCGCCCGGCCAACCTGCCCGCATCCGCGCCCGGTCGGGAGTTTGCGATCCACGAAACCGCTTCAGGCCGGAAGGTCGCGGTGATTTCGCTGCTCGGGCGAATGTTCATGAAAACGATGGTCAATTGCCCCTTCGCGGCGGCCGATCGAGTTTTGACGGCGCTGCCAAAAGACGTTAAGACCATCGTCGTGGACATGCACGGGGAAGTCACTAGCGAAAAAGTCGGCATGGGTTGGTACCTGGATGGTCGCGTCAGCGTCATTTTTGGGACTCACACTCATATCCCCACGGCCGATGAACGCATTCTTCCCAAGGGAACGGCCTACATCACCGATGTCGGCATGACCGGCCCGTACGATTCCGTCCTTGGCCGCAGCAAGGAACGGGTCGTCAGCTCAATGGTCACCGGCGTGCCCGCCCCTTATGACGTGGCCGAAGGCGACGTTCGCCTCTGTGGTATTCTTGTTTCCGTCGATCCGGCTACCGGGCTCGCCGCGCACATCGAGCGTGTCCGGGTAAACGATTCGCAGCTACAGAAAGGATGATCCTATGATCCGTGGCATCCATACCATGTTCTATTCGTCGCAGGCCAAAGAGCTTCGCACCTTCCTCCGCGACAAGCTTGGACTCAAGGGCGTGGATGTAGGGGATGGCTGGCTCATCTTCAATGCCCCGGAGGCAGACCTCGGCGTACATCCGACGGAGGGAAACGAAGCACCATCGGGTACGGCCAATATCTCGTTCTACTGTGACGACATCAAGCAGACAGTGCGCGAGCTGCGCGCCAAAGGGGTGGAGTTCACCCAGGAAGTCGAGGACCACGGCTACGGCCTCGTCACCTTCTTCAAGGCCCCCGGCGACTTCTCCATCCAGCTCTACCAACCCCTTTACAAGAAGTGAGACTGCTAAGGGCCGACCAAGTCAGGAATGTAGAACTGGTCAAGAACGTGAGCCTCGGCCAGCGGTGAACACTCGTAGAGAACGAGGTCGCCAACCACTCGCCTAAAGAGGTGAAGTCCCGATCGCGGCGACACTGTCTGTGGCTTGTCCCGCGCGGCCTGATCGGCAAACACAAGGATTTGCTCGCCCTTCACCCACGCCAGCAAGAACATGGTCTGTGGACTGATGCTGTTGCAGTAATCGAGGCCCGCCCAGGCGTTGCCCGGTGGGGGTGCAAGAAGGAGCAGCGGCTGCCCAAGACGACGATGGAATGCGGTCCTGAACTCTCGATCGTCCTTGCAAACCCACGCGGGCTCAAACCCGCCCGCAACCGTATCATAATAAACCGTTTCAAGGCTTCGCCATGCTTGTGGAGCATAGGGATCGACGACGGTGGGGGGCTGCAAGGATTGCCAAACCGCATACACACCGACAACCGCCAAGACCAGCGTCGCGGCCACCGCATAACGACGCAATGTGGATGTTCTGGATGGCGCTCGAAACGATGGTCGGTGGTTTGTGACGATCGCCTCCAGGCTGCGCTCCGGTGGTGCGGCGAACAACCTGACCAGCGCCGCGTCGATGCCGCGCTGCCGCTCAACCTCCGACTGCAAGCGGGCGTCCGTCAGCAACCGTAACTCGAAGGCGGCTCGCTCACCGGCCCCGAGCAAACCGTCGAGGTACGCATCCATCAGATTGCCCGCATGCTCCGCCATATCCTTACCTCGGCCCTTCCTTGGTTCGTTCCTCATTCCATACATCGGCCAGCCGGTCGCGAAGGTATTGCCGAGTCCGATGAACATGGCTCATGGCCGTGCCCTCCGGAATCTCCAGCAGGCGGGATATCTCCGTGTACTCCAAGCCTTCCAGCGTGCGAAGCAACAAACAGGCCCTGGCGATTTCCCCAACGTCGCCGAGGGCCCGCAAAACTCGATCATCAAAGTCAGGCCGCTCGATGCCGCCGAACCCTTCCACGGTAGTCCTGCCGGCGGGTTCCGCTTCGACCCCGGACGCGGCGATCGGTGAGGTCTTGTGTCGGCGCTCCTTCCGTATGCTGTTGAGGGCGACATTGCGAACGATTTGTCCGGTCCATGCGGTAAAGTTGGTCCCGGCCTGGAACTGGTTGAGCTTGTTGAGGGCAATGATCGCGGCTTCCTGAACGACATCCTCCGCCAGCCAACGGTCCCCTGTAATCCCAACGGCAATCAGCCAAAGTACGCGGAACGAGGATTGAAACCGGGCGGCGAACTCCGAGCCGCCAACCGTCGGCGATGGATCGGGGCTTTTCTCTGGCGGTTTCGTATCCCGTCGGGTCATCGCCGCATCTTACCTAACATGTCCGCCGACGAGTCAATTCTTGCATGTTTTGGCGCGAGCCGCGGACTTTAGTCCGCGCGGACGTGTATCGCGCTTGGTCCGATGGCCACGACCATTTACAATCAAAGGCGGGATACAGCGTATGCCGCCCTTTCAGCGCCATGTCTTCGTATGCCTCAACCAAAGAGCGCCCGGGCACCCCAAGGGATGCTGTTCCGATAAGGGTTCGCAGGCCGTTCGAGAAGCTCTGAAAGCTGGCGTGAAGCAGCAAGGATTGCAGGGGGCTGTTCGTATCAACGAGGCCGCCTGTCTCGACCAATGTGAACACGGCGTAACGATCGTGGTCTATCCGGACGCGGTTTGGTATGGATTTGTACAGCTTGCGGACGTGGAGGAGATTCTGCTCTCGCACCTGGTCGCCGGGCGCCCCGTCGAGCGTCTGCGGCTCACCGACGAGTGCATCAACACGGCCACCTGCCGACACCGGGAAATGAAGCCTTCCTGATAGATTGTTTCTAGAACCTATCCCAAAACCATGCGAGCCGCGAACTTCAGTTCGCGCGGTGCCACGGATTTCTGAAAACTGTATATGGTTGACATTGCCGAGAAAGGCTGTAATCCAGTTTTGGGAAAGCTTCTAGCCATGACGGCCCACGAAGAACGAGAGTACGTACTCGGCACCAACGACGAAGAGCTTCAGCGCCTCGGGTTTCAGCACCGTGTCTGGGGCGAACAGGCCTTTGCCCTATGGGAGCGAGCGGGTTTTGCCCCGGATCAGACGATCCTGGACGTGGGATGCGGCCCGGGCTTTGCGACGCTGGACTTGGCCCGCCTGGTGGGCACCACGGGACGGATCATTGCCGTGGACCATTCCGCGCGGTTTCTCGCTCATCTGAATGGACAACTGTCCGCCCAGGGAATCACCAACGTCGAGACCCGAATGCTCAGCGTCGAGCAATTGGACCTGCCTCGCGCCTCCGTAGACGGAGGGTTTGCCCGCTGGGTGCTTTGCTATCTTGCGGAGGCCGAGTCCGTCGTCGCAGCCGTGAGCAAGGCCTTGCGAAGCGGGGGCGTCTTCGCTGTGCAGGACTATTTCCATTACCGCGCGGCGACGCTGGCTCCCAAAAGCGCCATTTTTGACAAAGTCGTTGAGGCCGTCCATGAGAGCCTTCGCGTTCGCGGCGGCGACTCTGATTTCGCGGCGCGACTGCCGGGCATGATGCAGCGCTGCGGCTTGCGGGTTCGCGAGATCCATCCCATCCTCCGCGTCGCCCGTCCGGGCTCGGCACTGTGGAATTGGCCCACGACTTTTTTCCGAAACTACATCCCCGTGCTTGTGGAAATGGGATTGTTGACCACCGGCGACCAGGAAGAATTCCATGCCGAATGGTCCCGCCGCTCCGCCGACCCCGCGACCTTCTTTTGCACGCCGCCGGTTTTCGACATCATCGGCGTCAAGCCTTAGCGCCTATTTCCTTCGTTTTTGGCTTGCCTTTACCTACGAAATCGGATAGTCTTTCTGGTTAACAGAAGTGCACCGGAGCGGAAATCGGGCCAAGCGCCATCGCGTCGCACTTTGGAATCACTTTGCATGGGTGCTGCGAAGTAGGTTGTTCACTCGGCGCGCTTGACCGAGTTGCGGTCGCCGCGGACATACAATTTGAAGGGACCCTCCATGACGAGCCAGAAAAACTCCGGCAACCTCCGGGCAATCATCTTTGAATCCTTCGTAGTAATCATCGGACTTCTAGCTCTGACAACCGACGCACGGGGAGGCGTCGCTGTGCATCTGGTACTTAACCCGGACCAGGCGATTTATTCGCCGAACCAGGTGGTGCTGGACGAGGTCAACTTAATCCAGGACACCGACGGCGCTGACCAACGCATCCGCATGATTGAGTTCGATCTGCAAACCACGAGTCCGTTCCTCGCTCTCGCTCTCCCGGTTATGCACAACCGCGGCACACCGGGCACGGGCGACGACATTCGTTTTTGGTCGTTCAGCTCGCGTCCGAATTGCGTGACGACGCCGGCATTTTGCGGGTTCAACCATCTTATCGACTACGACCGCGCGGCGGGTCCGGTGGACACAAGGGTGGACATGCTTTCGATCGCTTTTCAGGGCTTGAATGCCGATCAACAAGCGCAATTGCTGCTTCCGGGCGATGGCACGCCGGTTCCCGTAGGCAATCTGCAAGTCACTATGCCGCCCTTCGTCGGTACGTTCAGCCTGAATTTGATGAACATCACCGATACCGGCGCTGACCGCGGGGCCCAGGTGGACCTCGGCTTTGATCCGCACGTTATCTGGCGGGCCAGTAGCGCTACGCCAATCGATCCCCCTGATTTGACTGGCGGGACAGTTGTGTTCCATGTTGCTTCGCCTTCTGCAATACCACCGCCGCTCATCGCCTGGAACGCTGATCCGCTTAGTCTGGAACGCACCACCCGTTCATTGAGGTTTGGCGTGGAGGCACCCGTGGCCGCGTCGGCCGCGCTTGGCCAGAACGCCATCAAGGTGACGATGGTTGACCTGCACCATCCGGTTCCGGCCAACGCGGCGGCCGGCGTGACCAAGAACTTTTCAGCTTTTGATACCATGCTTAACGGCCTGTGCGTGGGCGGCGACCACAACGGGCATCACTGCGACGCGGACGCCGATTGTCGGGTGTGCGCGGGCGGTAGCAACATCAACCGAGTCTGTACGAGCAATGGAGATTGCCCGGGCTCGACCTGTCCGCCGGGAGGCACGTGCTCCAACCTGACCATGTGTACAGCCGCAAACGAAGAGAACAACTGCGCCCGCTGGGTGGGTGAGCCTCGTACCTATCTTGAGGCCCAGGATTCTCCGGGACTCGGCAATTACAGAGCGGCCCGACTGCAATGTACTCCGTTCTACTACGACTGGATTGCCGAAGCGGCGAGCGGTCCGATCACCGTGTTCGGCGCGGAAATCCTCCCCAGCTCCAAGTACAGCGTCCAAACCTACTCCTCCTCGTGCAAAGGTGCCGAGGGCAGTTGCACGAACGTGTCTACACCAGTGGAGATGCTCACTCGCCGATCTGGTGATGTGGCGCTGGGTTTCAACCCTCCCCTCACTACGACCCAGCCCGACGTCACCGATGTCACCCAGCTCGTCGACAAATCTAAGAAGGTTCCTGGTGCATCCTCAAATGCGATCACATTGATCCAGCCTAACCTGCCGGAATTGAACGGAGACGTGAGCGTCTCGGACATCGTGCAAGGTGTGGATGCGTTCAAGCAGTTTGCGTATCCCTTCAGCGGGCCATGTCCGTGCCCATCGCAGGCCCAGTGCGACTACTTGAACTGTACGCAAGCGGCCCGATGCGCGACGTCCAGTGCACATGGACTGGGGGCGGGCGCTTTGTGCGTGAAAACATGCCAGGGGGGAAAAAATGCAGGCGAACCTTGCAACAACAGCAGCCAGTGCCTCGGCTCACCGTGTGGCGTGCTGAGAGCGAAAGCGTGCAGTGGCGGCGCAAACGACGGCAACGTGTGCGTCGTGGCCGGGGACTGCCCCGGAGGCTCCTGCGGAGTCGACGTCTCCGTCGGATTCTGCCGCGATCGTTGTGGGCGGTGCGACTCTACGGGCTGCGCCGACGACAACCCATGCACGGACGATGTTTATTCGAACGAGTCCTGCGTGAACACCCCCAACACTAATCCGTGCGACGACGGGGACTCCTGTACGACGAACGACACGTGTTTCAATGGGTTCTGCATTTCTGGTCCGCCGCCGGATTGCGACGATGGAAACGTGTGTACGGACGACACCTGCGACCCGACTAGCGGATGCGTTCACTCCAATAGCACCGCTGCCTGCAGCGATGGGTTGTTCTGCAACGGGAGTGATACGTGCAGCGACGGAAGTTGCAGTATCCACTCGGGAAACCCGTGTCCGCCAGGCACAACTTGCAACGGGCAAGCATGCCAGTTGCCGACTGGGAGTGGTGTTTTGTCGTTGAAGGCGGTCAAGAAGAACGGTGTTGCCGTTCCAGCCACCAGCCAATCCAACCTTACGGTCACCCCCAACGACACCATCCAAGTGGAGATATTCCTGTCCGATTGGGTCAATGCTTTCCCGCCGGGCAAAGGCGTACGCGCATTCAACGTAAGGCTCGACGGGAAAGACAGCTTTAAGAGCGGAAATAACGGCACCATCCTTCCCGCTGGTTGGTGCGCTACGTATGAACAGGTACTCTGCCCAAGCACGGCCTGTCCGCCCGAATTCCCTACTTGTGTTTCGCCGATACCAGGATGCACTTGTGCGGGGCATGATCCTGAATGTGCGGCTTGCACTTTCATCGATACGGACCGTTCGGACTTCGTGTTATTCAATGAGCCCGGCCTTTTCCCGATCGACGTCTCTAGCCTTAATTACCAGTATGCAGGGATTGCAAAGAACCGAATTGCCATTATGGATACCGGCGTACCGCGTTATATCGCTACTGTCCTCCTAAACGTATCTCCAATAGCTTGTGGCACGTTTACGATCGACCTTCAGAATGGGTTTCAATCATCGACCTATATCCTGGATAATAGCACGGTGCCGAACGTAGTTTACCCAACCACGTCGCCGCTCTTGTTGACCATTCCGCTTGCTGATTGTGCTCGCCAGCTTCTTTCTTGCAGTCCTCGCCACTGCAACGAGGATGCCCGCATCGCGCATGACCGGCTCAACCAGGCAGTCAAACTCAATACGAGCACGATCGTGGCGACCTTTAGCAAGCCGACGACGGGAATGACGGCGTCCGACTTTGAAGTAACGCTTACCCCGAACAATCCGGGCGATATCCTACCCGATATTTCCGCGCTGATCTCAAACGGGAACAGTGCAACGATCGTCCTCAACCGAGAAATCCAGGAAACGCGCTGGACTTGTATTCGCGACAAGTTGAGCAACCAGCGATGTTGCATAGCGAGCCTCCCTTCGGATGCGGACAACAATCGCTACGCCCAGCCGGACGATACCTTTGAGATCTACGACAACCTCAAGGGAGGGATCAACCCCGCACTGGACATTGAGAAATGCGACACGGACCGGAGCACGAGATGCACGCCGCATGACCTGCTCATGGTCGTCGATCTGCTCATGGGGGCCGGGGCGTTTGCCCCCATGAATGGCCAAAGTCTCCCGATTTGTCCGCAAATGCGACTGACTCCGTGATACGGGTGGCGTGAGCCCAGCTTGGCGGCAAGCCTACGGCTTTTTCAATCCAGGGGGTGCAAATGTGGTCGGGAGTCTTATTGGCTGTCGTGGCCTGATCGCGCCGACAACGAAGAATTCCACGCCGAATGGTCGCGGCGCTCCGCCGACCCCGCGACCTTCCCCTGCACGCCTCCTGTGTGCGACATCATCGGCGTCAAGCCCTAGTCAAGGATATAAATAGCTCCCTTCGCTAATTCATCGTTCTTGGCACGTACATTGCTAGGTCCTAGAACACGAGAGGAGAGGGTTATCTCTCCCGAAGTCGGGTTTTAAGGAGAATAAACATGCCTGATACACAACGAGACAGTGGGGGCGGTGGTAGGCCTAGTGGTTCAGAGGGTGGTCCCGGACAAGGCAACCGCGGCAATCCGTCGCGGGAACGTCAGGATGACCGGGAGAATCCCTCACAAAAGAACAATCCCGCGGGACAACGTCAGGATGAACCTTTCGACGACGAACAGGATGAAGTAGAACAGGAACGTAAGGGCCAGGGACAATTTGCTGGAACAGGGACCGGTCAGGGATCGTCGGGCCGTTCGTCGAACCAAGGCACACAGGGGGGAGCCGATCGGGGCGGTAATCAAGGGAGCGGTTATAACCGTTAAATAAACTCCGTAGGTTCAGGCTGCGTGGCGCGGCGTCGTTTTGCGGAATCGCGCCACGCAGCCTGATTATATTTGAGGCACGGTCATGACCCGCCAAACGCAGATGAAAACACGCCGTAAACGTCCTCCTAAGCGAGAATCTTCACCCCACTATGAGAGAGAGGCCAAGGTTCGCAATTGGGTCTTGCTCTGGGCGCTGGGCATCCCGATACCCGTTTTGATTCTCATCTTTTTGCTGCGGGGGTGTACATAACGAGAAGCAATCCCAAAACCGCGAGCCGCGAACTTCAGTTCGCGCGGACCTTCGAATTCCCTGGGGCGGCGCTGCGTTCGACAGGCCCGCGCGCCCGAGTAATCGAGTTTTGGGATAGCTTCTAGAAATGACTACGATTAGATGGTATCTATCGTAATTGGGCGCGAGGTTGCCACTAGTACTCCCAATCGACGACGCCGGTCGGTTGGGCTTTGGAGTTTGAACGCATCGTGGCCCAGCAGCTTTGCTAAGAACGGCTTAAGTTCCGACTGGAACGCGGCAAATGCCTCCGGCGTATTTGGCGCCAAAGCGCGATCGTTGACGAAAACCTCGAACTCCGTCCGGCTGAACTTCAGGCCGGTAGCCCCCGGCTCTTTCTCAAGCAGGCAACACGCCTTGGCGGCCGCGGACAGCGCTTGCCGGAAGCGATCATCATTGCTCCCGGCCAGCGGCGCCTTGCGGTTGTAGCGAAGTCCCCACCGTCCGTCGGTATTGTCCATGCTGTAATCGGCTTCGTGGGCGATCAGCAGCACACCCGGACCGTCCGGCACATGGCAGTAGTCGGCCACATCGATGAGCAATTCCGGCAGGGCCTGCTCCTGTATCCAGCGATGGAAAACGTTGATGAAGCGTGAGGGATCGAACGGCAGCTTGCCGTCAACAAACACCTTTGCGTTAACGTGCTGGAATTCCATTCGTTTGCCGGTTCCAGCGCCCTTTAGGTTTTTGATCCCGCCGCCGCGGACTCAAAGCGCCACCTTTGATAGCATGCGTGCGTGGCCTCGACAAACAACTGGGCTTCCTCAATCGTCTGATGGGCGGACTCGGCCGTATAGGCTCGTCCCTTATTCTCAAACGCCTGAAATAGATACTGGGCGAATTTCCCTCCCGCAAACGGGTCGAAGAACTTCTGCGTATCAAAGTAGCGCTCGCGGAATTCCTCGACGATCTCCTTCGGATCGTTGGTGATGTCGTCGTATTGGGTTTGCACCAGTGCCTTGGCCGCGCGGAGCATCGCGGTGTAAGCGTGTTCTCCGGCTTTCTGAACCTGCCCCTTCTCCAGCTCAATCTGCGCCTCGAACACCAGTCGTTCCGCGTCCATCATGGCGAACTGATACGCGCTCACCACTTCTCCCGCGCACTCTCCGATCCCCACATCGCCCGTGCTGTATTCGCGCGGATCGCGCCAGTCGGAATAGAACGAAGCGTCTTGCTCGTGATCCGGCGCGGTCTTGGCCAGGTCCTCCAGAACTCCGCGAATCTGGGCCTTTCCCACCCGCTTCACGAACTTCGTGAACCGTTCATTCTTTTCCCGCGTCCGTAAGTAGAAATCCGTAAGCCGGTCCAGGGCCTCCGGGATTCGCTTGGAAGGAATGGCCACCACAGGCAGGCCGAACGAGCCCGCGTTCTCCTCCCATTGCCCGCCAAGCACGACCTGAAAGTGCGGGACCTGGAATCCCTTGATCATCCGGCCCACGCCGTAGAACCCGATATCGGCCACATGATGCTGTCCGCAACTGTTGAAGCACCCGCTCACTTTGATGTGCAGGTCCTGGAGCGCCTCGTCCATCTGGAAACTTTTCTCGCTCAGCCGCCGACGCAGCTCTGACGCCAGCCCGCGCGACGAGGAAATGCCCAGCTTACAAGTATCCGTTCCCGGGCAAGCCACGATGTCCAGGATGTTCCCCGCCCCGGGCTGGCCCAGCCCCACCGCATTCAGTTCCTGAAACAGCGCCGGCACGTCGGCCTTGCTTACCCAACGAATGACAAAGTTCTGCTCCACGTTCAAGCGTACGGTCCCGTTGGTGAACTTTCTGACAATATCGGCGAGTGATCGAAGCTGGTTGGCGGTGATGTCGCCGAGGGGAAGCGCAATCGTCGCGGTGACATAACCGGGTTGCTTCTGCGCGCGAATGTTGGTCTTGAGCCAGCGGTTGTATCGCTCGTCGCCGTTGAGCGCGGGAAGTTGACCGGGCGGCCGCAGCGGCTTTTCTTCCTCGTCCTCAACCGCTTTGATGAATTCCGTCCAGCGCGGATCGACCGGCAGCTTCGCTCGCTCTTCGAGCACCATTTGCTTGAATTTCTCGATGCCCAGGTTCTGCACGAGGAACTTCATCCGCGCTCGCGCCCGGTTCTGCTTCTCGCCATGCCTGCCGAAAATCCGGGCGATGGCCTGGGCAACCGGAAGCAGCTCTTCCGGCGGAAGGAACTCATCGAACACCTTGGCCGGATAGGGCACCGCACCCAATCCGCCGCCCACCACGAAACGAAATCCCCGTTGTTCCTTCCCGTCCACGATCCGCGTGACCGCCGTGTAGCCAAGATCGTGCATCGCCGCCAGCCCGCACGCGTGCTGAGCACAGCCGCTGAACGTGGGTTTGAATTTTCGCCCGAAGTTCTGAGCATCGGGATGCCCGAGCAGGAACTGCGACAGCGCCCGCGCATAGGGCGTCACGTCAAACGGCTCGTCCGGACAGACCCCCATGTAAGGGCACCCCGTGACGTTACGCACCGAGTTTCCGCACGCCTCACGGGTCGTAATCCCCGCCGCGGCCAGTCGCCTCGCCAGCGCCGGAGTATCCTCAAGATGAATAAAATGAAGCTGAAAGTCCTGGCGGGTGGTTACATGGGCGATGCCGTCGGAGTATTCCTCCGCCAGCTCGCCCATGACCTCAAGCTGCTGCGGATTGAGGCCGCCGTAGGGGATTTTGATTCGCTGCATCCCTGGCGCGTCCCAGAGCGTTCCAGGGCCTTTGGTCTCGTGTCCTCCGGGGTAGGCGAGCGTCCGGTTCTGTTTGCCGTCATGCCGTTGCCCGTTGTCATAACGCTGGCCATACACGCCGCGGCGCAACCGTGTTTCCGCGAAGACCTTTTCATCCATCTTGCCTTGGCGGCGCAGCTCGATTTGCGTGTCAAAGGCATCGATCTCCTCCGCTAGCTGCGGCGGCAGCTTCCCCTCCAACCGCTCTTTCCAAATGGCATTGCTGGCTTTCATAAGCTTGCTTCCCTCCCCCTACATGCCTGTGAGATATCGATTATAACGCCAAACCCCTCATGATCCAAATGTCGTGCGGAGCCGCAATTAGGTCCGTTTCCCTGAAAGGGAAAAAGAAAATGGCCCAGGGTCAGCGAAGCGGCGCAGCCGTGAAGCGCCACCCTGGGTTAGCGCAAACCCCAAAAACCGCACCCTGAAAGGGTTGCACAGTTGCACCTTGTCAGAGGAAACGGACCCCCCAATGCGACTCCTGAGCACTCCGTGATCGCATTGCTCATTCGGGGTCTGTAAGGTACGCTGGCAAGCCATGGCGAAGACATTATCGCGGAGACACGCACGCAATAAGCCTGCGCGGTCCAGCCGTTTGGCGCACGTGCCGCGGCAAAAACTCGCGGAGAACAAGCCGCTGAATCGAAGCCTGCACGCTGCAAAGGCGACCAAGCAGGACGAGTTCTACACCCAGCTACCCGACATCGAGAAGGAACTCAAGCACTACACTAAGCACTTCAAGAGCAAGACCGTCCTGTGCAACTGCGATGATCCCAAGGTCAGCAACTTCTTCCACTACTTCTCGCACAAGTTCCACACGCTGAAACTCAAGAAACTCATCACTACCTGCTACAAGAATGACGACGCCGATCTGTTCAGCAAGCACACGGCGGAAAAGGGAATCTACCTCGAATACAACGGCGACAAGGACGGCAATCGTGTCCCCGACGCACACAAAGTCTGACAATGGACGTCTACAGCAAGATCGAAAAGCTGTGCCGGGACAAGTACGGCAGGTGTGCAACAACACGAAAGGCTATCGGCGACTTCATGTTGACCGAGCGGCATGCCGTAAACGTCAAGAGCAACAATGTCGACAAGCAGAATTACTCACCCAACATGATCTCCATCAAGAAGATGCACGAGTGGGTGTTCGAGCAGCGCAACGACCTCAGTTTCATGTTCGTTGATTACAAAGAGAAAGCAGGTGAGCCGGAGGTGATTCGTATGGGCGAACCAATTCCGATCGAGCATCTTAGCTGGGACTGCTTGTCCATCGAAGCTCAAGGATACGGCGTTATCCAAATGTGCCGCAAGTTGAAAATTGCTCCGAAGCAGACAAAGTGCGAGTTTTACAGAGGATTTCTCGCCGCATACGAGAAATACAGGCGGAAAGAAGTAACGAAGCATGATAAATTCGCGAAGAGGTTCGTGAACCCGGATGCAATTGACTGGTGAGTAGCTTGGAAGCGGAAGCGCCATGAGCCTTAAGAAAGAATACGGAGACTTTCAAACCCCGATGTCGCTGGCGAGGCGCGTCGTGGCGTTGTTGAAGCAAAACGAGACGGAAATTGGGACGATTCTCGAGCCAACCTGCGGGGTGGGCGCGTTTCTCCAAGCGGCTGCCGAAGACTTCGGCAGGTCGCCACATTATTGGGGGTTTGATGTCAATCCGGACTACGTCGAAGCGGCAAGTTCTGCGCTTGCGCGGATCGGACCCCTTCGCGCGAGCGTTCAACAGCTAGATTTTTTCAAAATGAATTGGGAACAGTTCCTCTCGAAACAGCCTGGCCCCGTGCTCATCATTGGTAATCCTCCCTGGATCACGAATGCTGCGATGGGAGTGATCAAAGGGGGCAACCTTCCCGCGAAGAGCAATTTTCAGGGGCATAGCGGGCTGGATGCCAAGACGGGCAAGGCCAACTTCGACATCTCGGAGTGGATGATCGTCAGGTTGCTGCGAGCGATGGGGAGACGCAAAGGTGCAATTGCAGTGCTCTGCAAGACGGCAACGGCTCGGAAAGTGCTGCGTTACGCGTGGGTCAATGCATTTGCCCTGGGTCCGTCCTCGCTCCACTTGATCGACGCGACGGCAGAGTTTGGGGTTTCCGTGGACGCATGCCTCCTCTACACCCATACCGGAACTGGATCCGCCGAAGCCCAAGCGACGGTATTCAGCTCACTGTCCTTTGATCAACCGTTGAAGACCTTTGGGCTTTCAAACGGTGAGTTGGTCTCGGACTTAGACACGTACCGCCAACTGCGTGATCTGGATGGCAAGGAGTACCGAAAGTGGCGCTCCGGAGTGAAGCATGACGCCGCACAGGTGATGGAGTTCACGCGCGCCAATGGACACCTCGTCAACGGCCTTGGCGAGCGTTGCCAACTTGAGGACGACTACCTCTTCCCCTTGCTGAAATCGTCCGATCTGGCGAACCGAAGGCTCCGGCCCACCCGTTTTGTGCTAATCACGCAGCGCCGCGTTGGCGACCCGACGGAAAGCATCCGAAAGTTGGCGCCCAAGACATGGCGCTACCTGCTTGATCATGCAGACCAACTCGACAGAAGGGGGAGCTCCATCTACGCGAACCGCGCCCGCTTTTCGATTTTTGGCGTTGGTGATTACTCATTCTCCGCTGCGAAGGTCGCCATCTCGGGGCTTTACAAGAATCTCCAATTCCAGGCGGTAGGAAGTGCCAGCGGCAAACCGATCGTGCTCGATGACACCTGCTACTTCCTTCCCTGTAACTCCAAACAAGAAGCCGAGTTCTTTGCTGACCTGTTGAACTCGGAAACAGCGCGCCGCTTCATATCAGCTCTCGTATTCGCGGACGCCAAGAGACCCGTCACTGTCGACATCCTAAAACGCGTTGATCTCAAGAAGCTCGCGGAGCGCGCGGGTTGGGAGACAGCGACCATCGAATACTACTATTCCCCATCGGTTGATAGCAAGGAGCAAGGGCTTTTGTTCGCATAGCTTCGTAGGGTGTCCTTCAGTACGAGCGGCAAAAGGGAGTCTGCGTGAAGTGCAAGAAAAAGTTTCAATTGGACGAAATGGAAGGCGACCACATCAAGCCCTGGCACGAGGGCGGGAAAACTGCCCCGAAGAACTGCCAGATGCTGTGCAAGGACGACAATCGAAGAAAATCGGGGAAATAAAGAGGTAAAGAATAAACCGTTGATCTTCCCTTGGCTGCCTCGTTGCCTTGTTGCATTCTTGTCTCAGGGGTAAGGGGCGGGTGGCCCAGGTTCTCTGAACTTGGGGCAGTCGATGATCTACACCCTGCATTCTCGCCTGACCTGATCGGTCTGGCACCCCACAACGACCGAGCGCAAGTCAAGTTATTAGAGTGCATGAATAAGCCTTGCCCAATCCGCGCCCATTCCGCCCACCGGCCGCTCGTTGCCTGGTTGCCTCGTTGCCTTGTTGCCTTTCTCGGCTTGGGTCCCCCGCCCGTACCAAACAGACCCGATTGAAAAAATGCTAAGTTCTTGAATGAATCAGATTTACGTTTCGATGCCCAATCAAGAACAAACCCGATTCAAAGCCGATTGGCCGGGCAGTGCCGCCCAATCGGCAATTGGAAATCGACAATCGGCAATTTGCTCAAAGGAGATTCACCGTGCCTAGAAAAATGTCTGATCGCTGGCTCGCCGCCAATAGAGAAAACGCACAAAAGTCCACCGGCCCGCGCACGCCCGAAGGCAAGGCCCGCTGCGCCAAAAACCCCTGCAAGCATGGCATCCTCGCCAAGCAGGTCGTCGTCGCCCACGTGGATGGTGCCGATGCGATAGAGTTCGAGCAGCTTCTCGAAAGTCTGCACAACCAGTTTCAGCCCCATGACGCCATCGAGCACGTGCTGGTCGATCGCGTGGCCTCCTGCTACTGGCGGCTCCGTCGCGCCCAGCGCTATGAAGCAGGCGCCCTGAACGACGCTTTAGAGCAGGACCAATTCGACGCTTTCCCCGGGCGCTTCGTTGCCGCGCTCCAGAAGGACATCAACAAATTCTCCATGGTGCTCTCCATCGAAAGAGGTGCGCTCTCCACGCTCCGCAAGCCTGTCGATCAGCTCACCCGCGACGACCGGCTGCGACGTGACGGTGCCTTGCAATCCGCGCTCGAAGCCATTCAGCCGCCCGCCCACGATATCAATGACCCCGCAGTCCTTCAGGCTGCCTTGGCGACCCAGGAAAAGGAGGTCGCTGAATTGGAAGCTACCATCCGCAAATGGGAACGGCAGATCGCGTCCGCAACCAAGACGGACGATCGGGCAAGCGCAATCCGCCTGCCTCTTCTCGCCGCTCTGCCCAAGGACGAAATGCTCCACCGCCTGATCCGCTACGAAACCATGCTCGACCGCCAGCTTCACCGCGCCCTTCGCGAGCTTCGCCATCGCCGTTCCCGAAGAGAGCGCGATCGCTTGGAACCCGCGCCACAAGGAGACCAGGTTGGTGCTTAGGCTTCCGGCGCACTTGGCGTTATGATCGAGGCATTATGGCCGACGACGCTGCACTGCGAATTTACGATTCGATGCTGGGGCTTCTCTCCAGCGAAGAGAACCCCACGCCGTTGGTTCGCCTCAACAAGGTCGTGCCGTTTAAGCACGCGCAGGTCTACGCCAAGCTGGAGTGGTACAACCCCTTCGGAGCGGTCAAGGACCGCATCGCGGCCAACATGGTCCGCGACGCCGAAGAGCGCGGCGTGCTGAAGCCGGGAAAGAAGTTGGTCGAGCCGACTTCGGGCAACACCGGCCTGGGCCTGGCCATGATCGGAAATGCCAAAGGATACGCGCTTCAAACCCCGTTGTCGGCGGCTATTCCACTTGAAAAACGCACCGTGCTTCGCTTTTTCGGCAGCAACGTGGTCGAACTCGATGATACGCTCTGTCCGGCGCCGGGCGCGCCGGAGGGGGCGATCGCCAGGGCCATGAAGACAGCCGCGACAGAGCCAAACTTCATCATGCTCAATCAATATGAAAACGAAGCCAACTTGGGCGCGCACTACCGTACAACCGGACCGGAGATCTGGCGGCAAACCAAGGGCAAGGTGACGCACTTCATCGCGGGCATGGGCACGTGTGGCACGATCACGGGTACGGGACGATTTTTGAAGGAAAAGCAGCCCAGAACAAAAGTCATCGGTGTGTACGCCGAGGACGGGCACGATATTCCCGGCGTGCGCAGCCTGCGGCAGCTCGGCCAGACCAAACTCTACCGCCCCAACGAGTACGATCACACAACGGAAGTGACGACGCGCGAGTCCTTTGACATGTGCATCCGTCTGAACCGCGAGGAGTCGATCATCGCCGGTCCCAGCTCGGGCATGGCCCTGGTCGGGGGCCTGCGTTTCGTGCCTGACGAACCCGGGACGATCGCAGTCATCATCTTTCCGGACAACGTCTTCAAGTATGCATCCTCCATCTGTCGCCACTTTCCGGCGCTGTGCCCGCCTTCTGCGGAAGGTGAGGGTAAGACCGGTCCGAGCAAGGACGAGCAGTTTCTGGAGGCCATGTACGAAAACCTCAAGAACCCCTACGACTCCATTCGCGTGGACGATCTGCAAAAATCGCTTCAAGGTTCGCAGAAACCATTTCTCGTGGACGTGCGCGAAGCGGAACTCTATGGTCAGCTATCCGTTCCCGGGGCCATCAACATCCCCATGCAGGAAATCCCTCAGCGCGTGGGAGAATTCCCGGAGGACCGTCAAATGCCGATCGTGCTTGTGTGCGGCATCGGCAAGTTCTCCAAGCATTGGACGCTCTATCTCAAGTCGATGGGCTATCGGGACGTGCGGAGCCTCAAGGGTGGAGTCAGCGAGTGGGTGCGGAAGGGCTGTCCAACCCAATCCGGTGTCTGACGGTTCGTCAATCAAACACGATGGTCTTGCGCCCGCTGATGAGAATCTTATCCGCGACGTGCTGATGCACGGCGGTGGCCAGCACGACCCGCTCCAGGTCACGTCCCTTACGGATGAGATCGTCCACGGCGTCACGATGATCCACCGGCAGCGTTCCCTGGGCGATGATCGGCCCATCATCAAGTGAATCCGTCACATAGTGGCTCGTCGCGCCGATGATCTTTACACCCCGGTCAAACGCCTGGTGATACGATTTGGCCCCGGCAAAGGCAGGCAAGAAGCTGTGATGAATGTTGATGATCCGGTCCTTGTACGCCGCCACGAAGGAAGGCGAAAGAAGCTGCATGTAGCGAGCGAGAACTATAAAATCGATCTTGTTGTCGGCAAGCAGCTTGAGGATCGGTTTTTCCTCCTCCTCCTTGCGACCTGCGGAAACCGGATGGCAATGAAAGGCGACACCGGAGCGGACGACCAGTTCTTTCAGATCGGGGTGATTGCTCACGACGACGGGAAGCTCGACGCATAGCTCGCTGGTGTTCCATCGCCACAGAAGGTCGCTGAGGCAGTGGCTCTCTTTACTCACCATTACGGCCATGCGCTTGAGCCGGTCGCCCCAGTCCATCCGCCAGCGCATGTGGAAGCGCTCCGCCAGCGGCCGCCACAATGCGACGAAGGTGTCCGGCGAGAGACCAAAGCCCTCGCGCTGAATCTCCACACGCATGAAAAAGGCATTTTCCTGCGGATCGGAATGCTGATCGGCCTCGACGATGTTTCCGGCGTGCTCCGCGATGAACCCGGCCACGGCCGCGATGATCCCCGACCGATCGGGGCAAGCAATCAGGAGCTTGGCCGTTGAGGGTTTCCGGCCGTGTTTTTCAGCCTTATTCATGGTGGCCACAGCATACCATCGGCACGATTCGGGCTATATCTTTTCACCGCATTCCGGGCATCGCGGCTCGCTGAGGCCTCGCAGAATATGCCCGCAGCGCCGGCAGCGCGTCTCATTGTCCCCGCGCTTGAAAGCGCGATTACGGTCATCCAGATATGTGAAAAGGCCGACAGCCAACAAGATCGGCGGCAACGCGAAAAGCATCATCCCGGCCATGGTCGCGCCCAGGTTCCCCAACCGTGGCTGCAGCCACCCGATGATGAGCGGCATCCACGGCGGAGCGATCAAGGTGAAGACGAGAAGGTACAACAAGGAGGCAATCGCCATCGTGGCGATGGTACGGAACCACAATTCCCTCATGTTGGTCACGATGGATCGACTTATGGCATCTTCAGGCGGACGAAGCGGCGTTTGCCGCGCTGGAGAATATCCCCGGAGCGAACGGCCAAGGGAGCGTTTACATCCTCGATGACTGCGCCATTCAATCGCACGCCGCGCTCGGCCACCAGCCGCCTCGCTTCGCTGCGAGATTTTTCATCAAGGCAATGGGTAATCAAATCCACGGGTAGGATTTTTCCGTTGTTGATCTTTTCTGACGGGACGGCGACTTCAGGAATTTCGTCCGGCAGTCCGCTCGACCCGCCACCATGGACACGCCGGAATTCCTCGGCGGCCGCGGCCGCGGCATCGGCCGAGTGGTACTGGGTGATGATCGCCTTGGCCAGCGCTTCCTTGCCGTCGCGAGGATTGATTTTCAATCCATCGGTGAGCCGTCGGATCTCTTCTTCAGGGATGTCCGTCAGCAGTTCGAAGTAATTGCGCATCAACTCATCCGGGATGCGCATCACTTTCCCGAACATCTCGCCGGGAGGGTCGGTCACAGCGATGTAGTTGCCCAGCGACTTGCTCATCTTGTTCTTGCCGTCGGTGCCGACGAGCAGGGGAGTAATCATGACGATCTGCGGTGGCTGCCCGGCGTTGCGCTGCAAATCGCGCCCGCACAGGTTGTTGAACGTCTGATCACTGCCACCCAATTCGATGTCCGCTTGAATGGCTACGCTGTCTCGCCCCTGCATCAGAGGATAAAGCAGCTCGTGCAGAAAAATCTCGCGGCCTTCCTCTTGGCGCTTGGCGAAAGTGTCGCGCTCCAGCATTCGGGCGACGGTCATTTCGCTCATCAGTTTGATGACGTCGGCGCAGGTCATGGGGTTGAGCCATTCACTGTTGTGCCGGACCTCCAGCTTATCCTTGTCGAGATCGAGCACCTTGCCCGCTTGTTGCAGATAGGTGGCGGCATTGGCTTCAACCTCCGCCTCCGTGAGCACCGGTCGGGTCTTGGATCGTCCCGTGGGGTCGCCGATCATAGCGGTGTAGTCGCCGATAATGAGCACCGCCTTATGGCCGAGGTCCTGGAACTGCCGCAGTTTCCGTAGGACGACGGTGTGACCGAGGGTGAGGTCCGGCGCTGTGGGGTCCATCCCGAGCTTGGCCCGTAGACGCTTGCCCGTGGCCAAGCGGTCTTTGAGCTCGCCCTCCGTATAGACGCGCTCGCACCCATGAAGGAGCAATCTGACTTGCTGTTCGATGGATAGCTGCGGCATCAGAAAAACGAGTCTAACGAAAGAGCAAAGTAATGGCTACGGAGTCGTAGGAGTTGCATGGCGACGGGGGATAGCATAACGGGGAGGTCCGACTCGACATTAGAAAAACCTGGTGTGGTCCTATTTTTCGCATTTTTTTCAGACGACGCGGTCCTATAGTATTTCGTCCTGCTTTTTGGTATGCTCTTATTTTTCCCGTGGGAGGGGGCAATTACGATGGGGTCAGGGTGGCGGACTAGCTGGACATTGGTGTTATTGGCGTTCTGCGCCGCGCCATCATCGGTATGGGCGTTTCGCAGCGGCCCGCCGCCGGGGTTTAATGGCAGCACGGCCAGCGGGGGAAACAGCTGCCGGCTTTGCCATGGGACCGCAGGTGGCCTTGGTTCGGTTCAGATCATCGGCTTTCCGACGCAATACGTTCCCAGCGCCCTCTACAATATCGGGGTGCGCGTAGCGGACCCGGACAAGGCTGGGGCAGGGTTCCAAATCAGTTTCGAAACGGCCACCGGGATGCACGCCGGAACCATTATCCGCACAGATCTGACGGGGACGCAGCACAATGGGGGTTGGCTGAACCACACCTCAACCGGCGTGAACAACGCGGTGTCCAACTGGTTCTCAGATGACTCCTATACCTATCAGCTTCGTTGGCAGGCTCCGGCCGTGGACCTCGGACCCATCCGCGCCTGGGCCGCGGGAAATGCGATCAACAATAACGGCTCGTCGACCGGAGACACCATTTACCTGACGAACCTAACGGCTACTTTCCAGCCCGCCAGGGGTGCGTGTTGCGACGAATCCTCGGGCATTTGCGACGAGGATGTCCTCGAAACCGATTGCGCGGGCCTCGACGACAGATACGGCGGCCACGGATCGACCTGTGCCACGATGACGCCCGCGTGCAGCACCGTCACGGGTGGCTGCTGCGACGGCACGACGGGGGAATGTGTTGATGGCGTGGTACGAGTTGACTGCATCGGGGATCAGCTCACTTTCCATGAGGGCCTGTTGTGCGCGGACCTGATTTCGAGCGGTGAATGTGAGCGCCATCGCGGTGCCTGCTGCGATGGAACGACCGGAACGTGCGAAGGCGACACTTTTCCTGAAGAATGTACTGGAGATCAGGAGGAATGGTTCAAGGGCGCAGAGTGCAGCGAAATCCTCTGTGAACAGCATCGCGGGGCCTGTTGTGATACGTCGCCTGGCGCGGGCGGATCCGGGCCGGAGGGGGTCTGCAGCAATAACGTGCTCCCGGGCGACTGTGCCGGACCGCAGCAAATCTGGGCCAAACAGACGGATTGCGCGAACCTTGATCCGCCTTGCCTAGAAACGACCGGCGTATGCTGCAACACGCTGGATGGTACGTGCGAAGAAGATGTTTATTCGGGGCAATGCCAGGGCACCCAGCGGTCCTGGACGAAGGGTATGTCCTGTACCGAAGTGACCTGTGACGCGAGGCCCGGCGCCTGTTGCGATCAGGATACCTTCGGAGGCTGTTCCGAAACCACCAACGCACAATGTCAATGTCCTACCTGCGTGTGGCACAAGCTGCAGACCTGCGATCAGATCGAATGCCTCCACAATGCGATACCAACCGTCTCGCAGTGGGGTCTGATTGTTATGACTTTGATGCTACTGATCGCAGCCAAGGTCTCTTTCGGGCGAAGAATGGCAATCGGCGCTTCATAACTGTACACCCGGCATCGGTTGTAGGACGGTAACAAGGCCTCAAACCAATCCGCCGAACGCCGTAGACAAAGTAGGGGTCCGGAAGTAAATTCCAATGCTTGCTTTGAGCTGTCCGCATGTAAGTATGCGGGAACGAATCCATATTTGGGAGACTGAACAATGGACCTGCGGGTACGGGTAATCGGAATAGCCACAGGCTTACTTTGCAGCTTGACGGCGGCGGCGGTCGGGCAGACGGCAACGCCGACCTATTCCCTGGAGGCTATTGCGGTCAACGAGATCCCCATTCCGGGCGGTCCGATCAGCCGTGTGACGATTTCGCACGGGGATATTTTGACCGCTCAGATATTCATTCGAGATTGGTCTCCGAACGAAGAAAAGTTGCGCGCATACCAGGTTAAGTTAGACGACTCAAGCTACGCCAGTGGGGAACAAGGGGTAATTCAGCCGGTCGATTTCCAGATGAACACGGACAAGGATCCCAACGCCTTCATCGACGAGGCCGATCCCAAGTGGATTCATCGCGGGCGACCGACCATTCCCCTTACGGATTCCGCTTCCGCCGGATATCGTTGGCTGAGCGTTTTGCTGGATCCCCAGAACGGCCCCGTGAGCCGGCAGGATGGCAAAAAGTTTTCTTGCGGGACGGTTAAGCTGACGCCGTCGGATAATGCAAAAGGCACCTTTTCCCTTGGCTTTGTTGAGGACGCGTATGTTTCCGGCCTCATTACTCCGGATAATCAACAAATAACTCCCATCAATTATGAACGCTTGACCGTCGAACTTGAGCCGACGTCGCGTTGGGGACGCATCGTGTCCAGCGATCCGCCGGACGGTTCGATTGACGCGAGGACTTTGAAGGATTCCAAAGCGGCACGCACCCCATGGTCAACGGTGCGCTTGACCTTTAACTCTGATTGCAGCCGGATCACGAGTAAGGACCTAAAAATCGCCGATGGCTCCGCAAAGCCGCCGCAGATCAAAGCCGTCATGTGCGAAGGCTCAACGCTGACGGTTACTTTGGATCGCCCCATCGGGCTGGGGGCCTGGACAACGATCACTCATCCGAGCAGTTCCACGGGCCCCCGCCTTGGGCGTTTCCCCGGGGATGTGGACAACAACGGAACGGCCGACACTCGCGACGTGCTCACGCTTCTCGATGCCGTCAATGGGATCCGCCATTTGCCGGAGTATCAGGTCGATATTGACGGAGACGGCAAGCTCGGTACGGCTGACGTGCTCCTGGTCCTTGACGTCATTACCGAGAACAAGCCTCGATCGGCCTCCGGCGGCAGCCGAGCGAAGAAAAACTAGTAGACCGCGATTAAACGGAATCTGGCGATACATCGCCGGCTGTGACAATTTCAGTTATCGGCCCATTAGGAGGGCTTTTGGCCGATAAATGCCGCTCCCTCATTCACATATCTAAAGCGCCTAAGCAACTACGCCGAACCACTCTTAATCCCTTGCTGATTTCCGGACCAAGGGACTGAATGAGTACCCAACGTAAGCGGCCTGCTTTCAGGCTAGGTTGCGCGCTCAGCGAGAGCCGTAGAAATACGATGGACCAAGCTCGACCGTTTTTGTTGTTGGATCCCCCGAGCACGACGGCTTTCTGCCGCCGCGGCTCTCTGCGCGAGAAGGACTCGGCCCGCAACGCTCCTTTTCCCAACATTGATCTGATTCTGCTTTCCGGAGCGGTGCGCGAGGCGGGCTTCAAGCCGGTATACATTGATGCTCAACTCAATCGCCTGTCATGGACGGAGCTACTCGATCAAGCGCGTGACCTCGGTATCGGCGGCGTAGTGTCATTGACATCCAGCTCACGGGTCGATGACGAGCTGTCGGGGTTAAAGGGTCTAAAGGATGGCCTCGGCGGGATCCCGTGCTACATCGTCGGAACGATCATCCTGCAGCGGGAGAAGCTGCGGGTTTCACGGCTCATGGCCGACAACATGTGGTTGGACGGGATCATCCTCAATACGGCCGAGCACAACCTGACCGATCTCCTGAAAACGCCGCCCGACACCGCCGTTGAGCCGTTGAACATCGCGATCCAGCGACCTACCCGAAGCCTCATCCCAGACGTCAAGGTGCGTTACGGCGACTCGCTCCGTATCGCCCGACCGGAGCATGGCATTTTCAAGGACCGCCGCTATTGTTTCCCGCAGAGCAAACGCGGACCCGTCACCTGCGTTCAGCTTTCCTTCGGCTGCCCGTTCACCTGCGAATTCTGCATCGATAACCAGCTCTATCGAAAAATGCTCTACCGCGACATCGACGACGTAGTCGAGGAATTGGTGGAGATCGACCGGCTGGGGTTCCGTGAAGTCTATTTCAAGGACTTGACCTTCGGGCTGCACAGGTCGCTGGCTGTCGATTTTCTCAACAAGCTGGCCGCGAAGAGTCTGAAGCTGCGCTGGCTATGCACGACGCGCATCGATGTCGCCAGCCGGGAGATGTTGACGTTGATGAAGAAGGCCGGGTGCTACGGCATCGAATTCGGCGTGGAGCACAGCAAAGAAACGACTCGCCGGCGGATCGACAAGCGGATCGCCGACGACCGGATTAGGCAGGTTTTCGCCGATTGCCGCCGGCTGCGGATCGAAACCACGGCGTTCATCATGCTGGCCTTCGAGGACGACACGGAAGACGACGTGCGGAATACGATCCGCTTCGCGCGGGAGCTGCGTCCCAAATACGTTTCCTTCAACGTGGTCAATGCCCTGCCCGGCACGCCTTACGAAGAGCGCGCCCGCCGCGAGGGGTTCCTCCGCGAGGGAAGCAGCGATTTCGGTTTCGCCACCAGCAATATCCGACACCGACATCTGACTCCGCAGAAGGTCGAGGCCCTGCGCAAGGAGGCCCTGCGATCGTTTTATTTCCAACCCTCGATGATTCTCGGCAAGCTGCTCGATCTACGAAGCTTCTTTGAGCTTCGCAAGCTGATCCGGTTGGGATTGGGCGTCGCGTCCTCATAAGGATCGAATCGGTGTACCTTCTGTCTCTTCCGCGTCATCAGATCGAAGCAACCCTTTCGGACTACGCACGAATCGCCGTTTCGCTGGTGCGACCGCAGAATCGCGGCGACGGCGTCGCAAGGTTCGAGCGTCAATTCGCTGAGTACATAGGCTGTCGCCATGCCATCGCGGTCTCCTCTGGACGCCTTGGCATTCATCTGATCCTCGAAGCGCTTGGCCTGGAGCGCGGCGACGAAGTCATCGTCCCGGCCTTCAATCTGTTCGCTGTTGTCGAGCGTTTCTGCCAGTTGGGTCTGGTTCCTCGCTTCGCGGACATCCGCCGCGAGGACTTGAATGTCGATGTGGCCGCGACCGAAAAGCTGGTGACGCCGAAGACCAAGGCCCTTCTGGTCACCCACATGTTCGGCCATCCGGCGGACATGGACTCGCTCACCCGGCTTGCTAAGCGCCATAACCTCATTCTGTTGGAAGACTGTGCGCACGCCCTTGGCTCAAAGTGTCAAAATCGATTCGTCGGCACGTTCGGTCGGGCCGCCGTCTTCAGCTTCAGCGTGCTTAAGCTGGTCACCACCTTCGGCGGCGGCATGATCGCCACGAACGACGATGAGCTGGCTAGTAACATCCGGCAAAGGCTCAGCGCGCTCGCTGGGTTTCAGCCACGGGCGACCGGTCTGCGAAAGGCGTTGATGGGCGCGGTAATGGATTTCGGCACACGCAAGATGGCTTTTAGCTTCGCCGCCTGGCCGATGCTTCGCCTGCTGCGGGCGATGAAGCCGGACATTCAGCAGCGCATGATGACGGAAGTCCCGCACGAAGATCGAAGCTTCAGTCCCGCGGCGGTGCCGCCCTTGCACTCCTTCCAGGCGCGGCTGGGACGAAGCCAACTGGCCCGTGCGGAAGAATTCATCGAACGCCGCCGAACGGTAGGGGGGTGGCTCGATGAGGAGCTTACGGGCATCCCTCAAGTGACTCGCCTGACCCCCAATGCCGCCGATCGACACAACGGCCTGTACTACGGAATACTGGTCGATCGTCCCGCGGACCTTTCGGCCCTTCTTTTCCGCCGCGGCATCGACTCCGAGACCAGTGAGTACCTCAACTGCGCCGACCTGGAGATGTACCGCGAGTACCATGTCGATTGCCCCGTGGCCCGCGACGTGGAGTCGCGCATTCTTCGCCTTCCGAACTATCCCGCCCTGACTCGTCGCGATGTGCGGCGAATTGGGGACGCAATTCGCGAGTTCTATGCCTGCGGCTGAGTCATCGGAAGTGGATTGGGCGGAGGCAAGACGGATGCGCGCGATTCGTCTGCTGCCAATCGGAACGCCTTGCGATATTTGACGAGCAGACGCACATACCACAGAACTAGATACAGCCCCAACGCTCCAAAGAAGCATGCACCGGCCACGAGGGCCATACCCCCTAAAGCGCCCGGCGCGGGCGCAGCGCCTGGGCCGGGTGGTAATGTCACTGTAACGGCAGATCCGCCGGGTGCGGGGGCAACAGCAGCACCCGGCACAGCCGCAAAGACAAAAGCGCTCACCACACCAAGTATTATAACGAGCGCGGCCGTTATGGGTGCGATCCACATCAACAGCGTCGTTGACCTTGCGAGTTTATAGTCGGGGATGCGAAGGGCGAAGCGGCGGAAGTAAAGGAGTTCACCCCATGCGACGAACACTCCCGCTAAGCTTAACACCGAGCCGACGATAAGGAGAATAATGGTAAGCAATGAGCTGCCGTAATTGTCGATGTCCGTCATCACTCCTCCGATGAAGGCCGCAGCGGCACAAACCCGAATCGCTTTTCGCAACGTGACGGGGTCTTCCTGGAGAGCGATTCGCGGTTCCTGCCACGTTATGACAATGGTAGCCCACAAACCAAGCGCGCCCGCCACCAGGCCAGCGATCGTGATGAGCGAATCGGGCAGCCCAGCAGCCACGAGCACACCGGCAGCGATCATGAAAAACGCGATTAGAAGGATGTTCCAGAGCTTGAGCGAAGTTCCGAAGCGCAGGCGTTCCAACCAGTCCGGATCGGCATGTTTGAGAAGGTTCCCGACGAGCGATTGGGCGATGGGTGTACCGCATTCCGGACACAGGCTGGTCGGCATCAGTCCACGGAGGTTGTATCCGCAACGCCGACACGGCGTATCGTCTCTAATAGCTTCGGTGACCGTGCTGCTGACGTCAGACATTTCGTTCATTCCACCGGTCCGCCTTGAAGCGGCATCTGCAACCGGGCACTCGCCACGGATGCCGTGATCGCAGAGCTTAGCAAGTTACGGTACTTCACGAGCGTGATAAGCCCTAGGACGAATGCGCCAAGGGTGACAACCCCGGAAAAACATCCAAAAACGGCGAACCCGGCGAACGTTCGCGTCGGCAGCACCAAAGCCGCCGGAGGTGCGACGGTGGCGCCTGGCGCCGTGGAAGGATTTGATCCGGTCGATCCGGTTTGGGTAGCCGGCGCATTCCCGCTGACCGTAATGGTCGTAGCGACGGTGCTGCCTCCAGCGCCGACGGTAGTCGAAGTCGTCGTTGCAAATGGCGACGCGGGAAGACTTGCGGCGATCGTCGGCCAGGCACGAAAAGTGTAGATGTTGGTTGCGACCTGCCCCAATACGTAAAAGCCTACCAACCAAACCAACACAGTGCCTAACTTGCGTAGCCCGCGACGACGTCCCAAGACGGCGATACGCGACAGAACGATTAGCGCGCCGATGAAGGCCCCACCGTAGAGTATGGATTGCACCACCGCCAAAGAAAAATTCCACCCGCTGATCGCACCGCCCGTGAGTGCTGCGAAGGGATCGATGAAAATCATGCCGACCACAGACAGGGTAAGCGAGGCGATGAGAAGACCTCGGGTCAGTCGGCCGATCCGATTGATGCGTTCACCCGTAGATTCATCGACCTTAGGCGATGTAATATAAAAAGCGCCAATGATCATGAGGACATACAGGATCAAGGTTGGCAGCATGAAAAACCAACTCAGACTAGTCGGAGGAGCGCCTCGCAATCCAGCGAACGCCACGACAATTCCGGCCAAGAACCCGACCACAATGGATGCCAGTACGGAAACCAGAACGATAGTGATTCCGCGACGGACCTTTCCCAACCACCGGGGATCGCAGAAGCGAAGCTCCTCAACACCAAGCGACTTGGATACCGGCGTTCCGCACTCGGGACATGCGGCATTGAATTTCAGAGTACGCAGGTTGTAGGTACACTCCGCGCAGGCCAGGTCCACGGCTACCATACCCGATGAAAGGTCGATGATGCGGTCGTCGACTGTTTCGCCGATAGGTCGTCCGCAGGTAGGACAGGTTCCGTCAACGTCCATCCCGCAGAGCTGAGTTGCACACTTTTGACAAGCTGCGGCGAAGTCGATTCGAGGCATGCGAAATCTCCCACGTCGATCGGTTCAGACTTGGTGTATGATACGCTTTGTGAGGCCGTCCTACGAGTTCTTCGACCACACCGCCGACATGGGGGTTCGCGTCTGGGCGGCCACCATGCCCGAACTCCTGATGCCCGCGGCCGAAGGCCTCTACGCGGCCATCGGAGAACTTGCGGCAGGCGGCGACGAATCGCCTCTGGACTTTGAGTTCCAAGGCAACGATCCGTCGGTCCTGCTGCGGGATTTCCTTACCGAGCTGTTGATTCTTTTCGAGCGCGATCGCCGTCGTCTTATCGCAATAACCAGTGCAACTCTCACCGCATCGCGCCTGGCCGTCACGGCACAAATGGCCGCGGTTGATTTCGAGCGCAGCGTTTTCCATCGTGAGGTGAAAGCGATAACCTATCACGAGCTGAACATTTGCGAAGTCCCTGGGGGCTACGAAGCGACGTTCATTGTGGACATCTAAGCCATGGCCGACAACTACACCGGACCGCTCGAACGCATCGACGCCACCCGATGGCGAATCCCCAAATCGTACAAGCCGGGCATGCTCGTGGATGGCGTGATCTACGCCGACGACGTGCTGATTGCGGCGATCAAGGGGGACAAATCGCCGGAGCAGGTGGCCAACGTCGCCTGTCTGCCGGGCATCGTTAAACACTCCCTGGCCATGCCGGACATTCATTGGGGATACGGATTCTGCATCGGCGGCGTGGCCGCGACTGACCCGCAAAAGGGTGGCGTCATCAGCCCGGGCGGCGTCGGCTACGACATCAACTGCGGCGTCCGCCTCATCCGCACCAACATCACCTACAAAGACGCCCGTGAAAACATGGGCAAGCTGATCAATGAGCTGTTCGACACCGTCCCGACTGGCGTGGGGAAGGGCGGGGTGGTGAAATTCAGCAAACCGGAGCTTCGCAAGCTCATGGCCGAGGGGTCACGATTTGTTGTCAAACGCGGCTTCGGGTGGGAGAGCGACATCGAAGCCACCGAGGCCCACGGATGCATTCCCGACGCCGTGCCGGATTCACTGAGCGATCGGGCGCTCAGCCGCGGAATGGACCAGTGCGGAACGCTGGGCAGCGGCAATCACTTCATGGAAGTGCAAGTCGTGGAACGCATCGACGATGCCAAGGCGGCCGGGGCGATGGGGCTCGCTGAGGGCAACCTCACCGTGATGATCCATTCCGGTTCGCGGGGGCTGGGCTACCAAGTGTGCGAGGACGCCCTGAAAGAACTGCAGGATACTCCGCGAAAGTACGGCATTGACCTGCCGGACAAGCAGCTTGTGTGTGCGCCGGTCGAGTCGGCGGAGGGGAAATCCTACCTGGGGGCCATGCGGGCGGCGGCCAACTTCGCGTGGTGCAACCGGCAGATCATGACCCACCTCGCGCGAGAAGCTTTTTCCATCATCTTCGGCCTGCCCGCGGAGCGACTGGGCATGAACCTCGTCTACGACGTGGCCCACAACATCGCCAAGATGGAAACGTACAACGTGGATGGAAAGACCTGCCAGCTATGCGTACACCGCAAGGGCGCGACGCGTGCCTTTCCGCCCGGGCACCCGGAATTGCCGGAACGTTATCGCGGCATCGGCCAGCCCGTGCTGGTACCGGGGGATATGGGGCGGGCAAGCTATGTGCTCACCGGCCAGCCAGGCTCGATGGAGCACACCTTTGGCAGTTCGTGTCACGGCGCGGGCCGGCGCATGTCCCGCGGAGCGGCTATCCGCGCCAGCAAGGGCCGCAACATCAAGCGCGAACTCGCCGAACGCGGCGTCATCGCTCGCGCCCGAGGCCGCACCGGCCTGGAAGAGGAGCAGCCAGACGCCTACAAGGACGTCAACGAGGTCGTCAACGTTCTCCACGCCGCCGACATCAGTCACCGCGTCGCTCGACTCCGCCCCGTCGGCGTCATTAAGGGTTAGCAATCAGGCCAGTACACTGTCGATACCGCGATGTCTCGAATCGCCCTAACAGCGATCCGCGCTTCGATGTATAACCGACGCATGATCATCACGAAGCACCCGAGGTGGTGCCTTATCGCGATCATCCTCTTTGGTCTTGCGCTCCACATTCCTACGCTCAACATGGGCTTCTTCGCCGATGACTATACCCAACAGGTCGTTCTGCAAGGTCTAGCCGAGCACTCCACCATGCGCGCGTGGAACCTTTACGACTTCGGCGAAGCCCCGCGACCCGGCGACCCGACCTTTGAAAGCGGAGTTTTTCCCTGGTGGACGTCCGATGACTGGAAGGGGAGGTTCTTCCGCCCGCTGACCAGTCTGACCCTTTGGCTTGATCATGCTCTGTTCGGCGGATGGGCGATGGGGTTTCACCTCACCGGCCTGGTCTGGTACGCAGTCCTCCTGTTCCTCGTCCATAGGCTTTTTCTGTCGCTTGGGTTGTCGGATTCAGCCGCCCTTGCCGGCCTCTTTATCCTCGCGGCCATGGATAGCTCGCTCCTGCCCGTGGGCTGGCCGCCCAACCGCAACAGCCTTGTCGAAGCCGTTTTTCTCGTCGCCTCAATCTTGGTATTTCGTCGATTCAGCGGCGGCGCTCGCTGGTTTGCGCTGATCGCGGCCGTATTCCTGGGGGTGCTCGCCTGCTTATCCAAGGAATCAGGTGTTGCCGCTTTCGTCCTGATCGCCGTCTACTTGCACGGGATGCGCCGGACATCCTCTCCACTACCTTCTCGATGGGTTTGGGCGGCGACGCTGATCTGCCTCACGCTGGCTCTCGCGCATCTCGCGTTTTTTGTCAGCGCGGGCTTCGGAACCAATACGACGTTCTATCCCATGCCCTGGCGACACCCGTTCGCCTACGCGGAGCGCCTGCTGATTCTGATGTCCATTGCACCCCTCAGTTGGATAGGGTTCTTCCCCACAGACTATTTATCACTGCACCCGCAATATGCTTTACCGGCCGCATTGATTTGTCTTCTACCCTCGGCCGTTGTTTGCAGAGTGGTTTGGAAGTACGTCAGGGGGTTTCCCGGCGCCTGGTTCTGGCTCACGTGGATCGTCGTGACGATTCTTCCGCAAGGCGCGCCGCCCACTTCCGATCGCCTGCTCTTTCAGTCTTCGATCGGCGCGTCGGCGTTGCTCGGACTTTTCGTGACCACCGTGTGGAAACGTCGCCAAGACGAACCAATCGCTCCACGGCGTCAGCTTGCCGCAACGCTGATTACGGTCGGTGTTTTCATCATCTCACCGATCACGCTGCTGTTCGGAGGCACGGCGCTCCACTTTCTCGCCGCTCATTCGCGGGAAGCGCTGGTTACGGCGGACCTGGGCGCCCCCGAGCTGGGACGTCGGGAAATCTTCCTTCTTCAATCCTCAAACGATTTGGAAACTGCGCTCGCCACTTCTGTCTGGGCGGTCGAGCGCGGCGTCACCGACGTTCGGTCCTGGCCCATGCAGCTTGGGGGTCGCCCGCTCCGCTGGACGCGCCTCGACGACCGCACCTTCGACCTGGAGACTCTTGGTGAGCCCTTCCTGACTCGAATGTTCGAGAGCGTCTTCCTGACCTCTCACGACCCGCCGCCGGTCGGTCGGACGTGGCAGAGCGCATTGTTCAAGGTCGAAGCAATGGATTCCGGCCTCGAAGGGCTGAAACGCTTTCGCGTTACTTGCCCAGCTTCGCTGGAAAATCCGGCCTACCGTTTTCTGACGATCGACGGCGGTGGCAGATTTTCTCCGATGAAGCCCCCAGCCATGGGGGCGAGCTTGGAAATCCCCAAGACCGAGCCGCCCTTTCCACTCCTATTTGAGTAGCAAGTCGCCGGGAACTGCCGGGCCGGTGGTCTACTTATTTGACCCGCTTCGCCGTCCCCTTCATGGTCATCTTGCCCATCGGGCCTTTCTCCGTAAATGACCATTCATGGTTATCCTTGTCGATGAACTCCACGCAGCCCTTGGCACTCTTTTTGTTCCCTTGAGCATCCCTCGCCTTACCGGTCATGCAGAAACCATCACAGTCCTTGCAAGCGGTACCCCAGCCTTCTCCGATCTCGCCAAAATCGTTCATGGACAGGGTTCGATACTTCTTGGCCTTGCCATCCCACATCCAGTAATCGACGTAAGTCATTTTTTGTCCTTCACCCATGTCGAAGGTGCCCTCACTCTTGAGCGCTGCCCCACCGAGCGCCCATTCCGTCTTTCCCGTTCCTTGAAATACGGTCTGAGGCTCCGGCGATCCCGGCGGCATGTGCTTCATCATTTCTTCTTTCGACGGACATACGATCTCTCCCGTCCAATTCCAGGTGCCGATCATCTTTTCCAGATTCTTCATTTCCGCCACCGGCCCCGGCTTCGTCGGCGGTCCCATCGGCGCCTCGGGTTTCATGCAGCCGCCGGCGCATGTGAACACAGCGAATGTGAATCCGAATTGTCTAAGCATCATAGTCTCCTCTGGCAAGAAAATGGGTGTTGACCACACGTTCTTCGCGGCGGTACTCGCATATACCTTGAACCCGCAAAGAACGGGCGAGAGGATACCGCAGGGCGATGGTTACGCCAAACCCAATTCCGAAAGGAAAATCACGGGTAAAACTTGCCCATCATACGCGGGAAGGGGATGGTTTCGCGGATGTGCTTGAGGCCGCAGAGCCAGGCGACGGTGCGCTCGACACCCAGGCCGAAGCCGCCGTGCGGGACGCTGCCGTATCGGCGAAGATCGAGATACCACTCGTAATCCGCTTGCGGCAGGTGATCGTGATTAATGCGGGCGAGCAATCGGTCATAGTCTTCCTCACGGGCCGAGCCGCCGATAATCTCACCAAAACCCTGCGGTGCGAGTAAATCGAAGTTCTCCACGACGCGCTCGTCGCCGCGGTCCTCGCGCATGTAGAACGCCTTGCAGTGCTTGGGGTAATGGGTGACGAAGACCGGTCGATCGTGCAGCCTGGAAATGATCGTCTCATCCGACCCGCCGAGGTCGCCGCCCCACTCGAATTTGTGGGCCAGTTCGATGTGGTGGGGGATGTTGCCGATCTGCTCCTGAAGCTCGGAGCGTTCCTCGCGCAGCTCGATCGCCTCGGCCGCGGCCTTGTCCTTTGCCCACTGCGAAGCCGATCCATTCTTGGCCGTGGCTTCGAGATCGGTGATTCTCTGATCCAGCTCGCCCAGGCGAACGGTCTTTTCCTTCAGGTCATTCTCCAAGAGGGCTTTTGACTTCGGCCCGTGGAGCAATTCAGCGCCCTGCGAATAAGTAATGCGGTAGAAGGGTTTTTTGATCGCTTGAAGCTCTTCAAGGTTGCGGCCTAGCTCAACGAGCTCGTGCAGGTGGTCGCGCAGCACTCTCTCGACGATGGAGCAGATGAAATCCTCGGCCACATTGAGAAGGTCATCGAGCGAGGCAAAGGCGATTTCCGGCTCGACCATCCAGAATTCGGTAAGATGCCGCCGGGTCTTGCTCTTCTCCGCCCGGAACGTCGGGCCGAAACAGTAGACTTTGCCGTGAGCGAGGCAGGCAGCCTCGAGGTAAAGTTGTCCCGTCTGGGCCAGAAAGACCTGGTCGCCGAAGTAATCGACTTTGAACAAAGTCTGTGAGCCTTCGCCGGCCGCGGGGGCGAAGATAGGCGTGTCGATCAGAACGTAGCCATTGTCGTTAAAAAAGCGACGGATTTGATCGACGACCGTCGCCCGAATTCGCAGGATGTGCCACGGGCGCTTGGAACGAAACCATAAGTGGCGGTGCTTCATTAAAAAATCAATGCCGTGCGCTTTGGGCGTGATCGGATAATCGTGCGCTGCGTGAATGACCTGGGCGCTGCTTACGCGAACCTCATAGCCGCCGATGGAACGCTCATCGGCGTTGACCGTGCCCGTAACTTCCAGCGAGGATTCCTGGGCGAGGCGTTTGATGTCCTCGTAGAAACCGGCCGAAGCGTCGTTTTTTTCGATAACGCACTGGCACAAGCCGGTGCCGTCGCGAAGGACCAGGAACGTGATCTTGCCGCCGGGCCGGCTGTGGTAGACCCATCCGCGCAAGCGGACGGTCTTGCCTACATGATCGCGCAACTGACGGATCGTGGTTAGGGTTTCCATGGCGGCGAGTGTACGAAAGGACCTTCATCGATGCAACGAGTAGGGTGAGAGCCGCGGGCTTCAGCCCGCGCGGAGCTGTGATGGCTCTACCCGGATCATGGATGATAAGAACACATCATTAGAACCTATCCCAAAACCATGCGAGCCGCGAACTTCAGTTCGCGCGGACCTTCGAATTCCCAAGGGTGGCGCTGCGTTTGACACGCCCGCGCGCCCGAGTAATCGAGTTTTGGGATAGCTTC
>Ga0187893_10002543_pt1 | contig 39757 bp, 37 predicted proteins | sample MA1701074metaG_FD_139574 | JGI IMG/M metagenome (GOLD analysis project Ga0187893, IMG submission 139574) | White microbial mat communities from a basaltic lava cave in the Kipuka Kanohina Cave System on the Island of Hawaii, USA - MA170107-4 metaG ...
GAGGGGCTGAAGATCGCGCTCATTCTGCTGGCGAAGTTCGGCTGCCTCGCGCTCGCGCTCGCCGGCATCCTGTCGCTGTTCTATATCGCGTTCGGAAGGTAGCGCCGCCATGCCCGACACCGCGCCCGCCAGCGGCCAGCCCGCCCCGCGCATCAAGGGTGCTGCCTATCCGATCGTCGATCACGAGTACGACGTGCTGGTGATCGGCGCCGGCGGCGCCGGCCTGCGCGCGACCTTCGGCATGGCGCAGAAGGGCCTGCGCACCGCCTGCGTCACCAAGGTGTTCCCGACCCGCAGCCATACCGTGGCGGCGCAGGGCGGCGTCGCGGCCGCGCTCGGCAACATGGGCGAGGACGACTGGCGCTGGCACATGTACGACACGGTCAAGGGGTCGGACTGGCTCGGCGACCAGGATGCGATCGAGTACATGGTGCGCGAGGCGATCCCCGCGATCATCGAGCTCGAACATTACGGCGTGCCGTTCAGCCGCACCGAGGCCGGCAAGATCTACCAGCGGCCGTTCGGCGGCATGACGACGAAATACGGCGAAGGCATCGCGCATCGCACCTGCGCCGCCGCCGACCGGACCGGTCACGCCATCCTGCACACGCTCTACCAGCAGTCGCTGCGCCATGCGGCCGAGTTCTTCATCGAGTATTTCGCGCTCGACCTGATCACGGACGAGAGCGGTCGCTGCCGCGGCGCGATCGCCTGGAATCTCGACGACGGCACGATCCATCGCTTCAACGCGCATCTCGTGGTGCTCGCGACCGGCGGCTACGGGCGGGTCTATTTTTCCTGCACGTCGGCGCATACCTGCACCGGCGACGGCAACGCGATGGTGTTGCGCGCCGGCCTGCCGCTGCAGGACATGGAATTCGTGCAGTTCCATCCGACCGGCATCTTCCCGGCCGGCTGCCTGATCACCGAGGGCGCGCGCGGCGAGGGCGGCTATCTGACCAACTCGGAAGGCGAGCGCTTCATGGAGCGCTATGCGCCGTCGACCAAGGATCTCGCCTCGCGCGACGTGGTGAGCCGCGCCATGACGATCGAGATTCGCGAGGGGCGCGGCGTCGGTCCGGAGAAGGACCATATCCATCTCCATCTCGAGCATCTCGACCCCAAGGTGCTGCACGAGCGGCTGCCCGGCATCTCGGAAACCGCGCGCATCTTCGCCGGCGTCGAGGTGACGCGCGATCCGATCCCGGTGCTGCCGACCTGTCACTACAATATGGGCGGCATTCCGACGAACCATCACGGCGAGGCAATCTCGCCGAAGCCGGGCGATCCGGATGCGACCGTGCCCGGCCTGATGGCGATCGGCGAGGCGGCCTGCGTCTCGGTGCACGGCGCCAACCGGCTCGGCTCGAACTCGCTGCTCGATCTGGTGGTGTTCGGCCGGGCCGCGGCGAACCGGGCCGCCGAGCTGGTGAAGTCCGGCGAGAAGCTGCCGGCGCTGCCGAAGGACGCCGGCGATGCCTCGCTCACGCGGCTCGACCGGCTGCGGTACGCCAAAGGCGGCTCGCCGACCGCGCAGCTTCGCCTCGACATGCAGCGCGCCATGCAGGCCGATTGCGCCGTCTTCCGCTCGCACGACACGCTCTCCAAGGGTGTCGAGCGGCTGCGCGGCATCTGGCAGCGCCAGGAAGACCTGCACGTCTCCGACCGCTCGATGATCTGGAATTCCGACCTGGTGGAGACGCTCGAGCTCGGGAATCTGATGGCGCAGGCCATGGTCACCATCGTGTCGGCCGAGAACCGCACCGAGAGCCGCGGCGCGCACGCGCGCGAGGACTATCCCGAGCGCGACGACGAGCACTGGCTCAAGCACACGGTCGCGCGCTGCGACGATAAGGGCCGGGTCGAGATCGGCTACCGGCCGGTCCACCTCAACCCGATGAGCAACGACGTGCAATCCTTCCCTCCGAAGAAGCGGGTCTACTGATGGCCGAGTTCACCCTGCCCGCCAATTCGAAAGTCAAGCCCGGCAAGCAATGGAAAGCACCTGCCGGCGCGAAGAACCTGCATCTCTTCAAGATCTATCGCTGGGATCCCGACACGGGCGAGAACCCGCGTCTCGACACGTACGAGGTCGATCTCGCGACCTGCGGGCCGATGGTTCTCGACGCGCTGATCAAGATCAAGAACGAGATCGACCCGACGCTGACCTTCCGGCGCTCCTGCCGCGAGGGCGTCTGCGGTTCCTGCGCGATGAATATCGACGGGATCAACACGCTGGCCTGCACGATGCACATCGCCGAGGCGAAGGGCGATCTGAAGATCTATCCGCTGCCGCACCGGCCGGTGGTGAAGGATCTGGTGCCCGACCTCAAGACCGCCTATGCGCAGCTCGCTGCCATCGAACCCTGGCTCAAGACCGAGACGCCGGCGCCGGCGCGCGAGCGGCCGCAGAGCCCGGCGGAGCGCGCCAAGCTCGACGGACTCTGGGAATGCATTCTCTGCTTCTGCTGCCAGACCGCGTGCCCGAGCTACTGGTGGAACGGCGAGCGCTATCTCGGACCGGCGATCCTGCTGCAGGCCTATCGCTGGATCGCCGACAGCCGCGACGAGCACACGGGCGAACGGCTCGATGCGCTGGAAGACCCGTTCCGGCTCTATCGCTGCCACACGATCATGAACTGCACCAAGACCTGCCCCAAGGGTCTCAATCCGGCCAAGGCGATCGCCGAGATCAAGAAGCTGATGGTGGCGCGGCGCTAGCGCGTCGCGGTTACTGCAGCGGAATCTCGTCCTCGATCGTATGCTTCAGGCCGAGTTCCTCGACGGTGAGCACCATCCGGGCCCGCACCGAGCGGTGGCCCTTGAGCTTTCCGGCTTCCGCCGCGGCGCGTGCGGCGTCCTCCAGGGCGCGCTGCGAGGTGATGCCGACCTGCTTCAGGAATTTCCGCAGTCCCATGTTGAAGGCGTCGTCGTTCATGGCCTGTCTCCCTTTTCCCGAGTGCCTATGCTATCGCCCGCGGCCAATGGGGCCAAAACCGGACCGGGCATGAACGACCAACCGACGCCGCCGTCGGCAACCGACAGCGACGGGCCGCGCGCCCGGTATGGCCGGTTGCTGGCCGAAGGCCGCATCGAGGCCGATCCGCGGCAGCAAGCGGCGGTCGAACGGCTGCAGGCGCTGCACGATGCGCTCGGGGCCCGGGGTGCGCGCCGCGGGCTGCTCGGCCGCCTGGTCGGCAATGGCGGCGCGAACGGCGCGCCCCGCGGCGTCTATCTCGCGGGTGCGGTCGGCTGCGGCAAGTCGATGCTGATGGACCTGTTCTTTGCCGGCGCGCCGGTCGGGCGCAAGCGCCGGGTGCATTTCCACGAATTCATGGCCGAGGTGCACGACCGGCTGCATGCCTGGCGGCGCGATCGCAGCGGCGATCCGATTTCGGCGACCGCGGCCGCGATCGCCGACGGCGCGGAGCTGCTCTGCTTGGACGAATTCCAGGTCGGCGACATTGCCGATGCGATGCTGCTGGGCCGGCTGTTCGAGGCGCTGTTCGCCCGCGGCGTGACGGCGGTCGCGACCTCGAACTGGCCGCCGGAACGGCTCTACGAGGGCGGGCTGCAACGCGACCGGTTCCTGCCCTTCATCGATCAGCTTCGGGAGCGACTCGACGTCGTCGACATGGGCACGGGTCCCGACTGGCGGCGCGTGCGGGTGGCGGGACAACCGGTCTATTTCGTGCCGCACGACGGGAAGGCGGTGGCGGCACTCGCTGAGACCTTCCGGCTGCTGACCGACGGGGCCGAACCGAAGCCGGATGCGATCGAGATCGGGGGACGCACGATACGCATCGAGCGCGCGGCCGAAGGCGTGGCATGGACGAAATTCGATGCGCTGTGCCGAACGGCGCTGGGCGCATCCGACTATCTCGCGCTCGCCGGTCGCTACCACGCGCTTCTGCTTGAAAATACGCCGATTTTGACCGACGAAGACCGCAACGAGACGCTGCGTTTCGTGGCGCTGATCGATGCGCTCTACGAACACAAGACATTGCTCGCGATGAGCGCGGCGGCGGAACCGGATGCGCTCTGTCGGGCACGCGACGTGGCCTTTCGTTTCCGTCGCACCGCCTCGCGGCTGGTCGAAATGCGATCGGCGACGTACCGCGCCCGACAGCATCGCCGATAGTTCTTGACATTTTATTATCCGCACACTTGCCCTTGGGGTAGAAAAGGAGTATTGACACTAGACCTTGTAGGGCCGCGCGACCGACATTTTGGGGGCGAACGCGGCCCGCACGCATGAGGCCAGGGCGGATCGACATCTGGATGGCGCGCAAGAAGATCGCTGTCGTTGGCGCGGGCAATATCGGTGGAACGCTGGCGCTCCTTTCCGGGCTCAGAGAGCTCGGCAACATCGTCATGTTCGACGTCGTCGAAGGCGTTCCGCAGGGCAAGGCACTCGACATCGTGCAGGCCTCGCCGGTCGAAGGCTTCGACGCGTCGATCAGCGGCGCGAACGACTATCGCGCGATCAAGAACGCCGATGTCGTGATCGTCACCGCGGGCTTCCCGCGCAAGCCCGGCATGAGCCGCGACGACCTGCTCGGCAAAAACGCCGAAGTGGTTGCAACGGTCGGCGCCGCCATCAAAAAACACTGTCCCAAGGCCTTCGTCATCGTCATCACCAACCCGCTCGATGCGATGGTCTGGGTGATGCGCGAAGCATGCGGACTGCCCCATCATCGTGTCGTCGGCATGGCGGGTGTTCTCGACAGCGCCCGTTTCAGGTATTTTGTGGCGGAAGCGATGAACGTATCCGTCGAGGATGTTAGCGCTTTCGTTCTGGGCGGACATGGCGATACCATGGTCCCGCTCGTTCGCTACTCGACGGTTGCGGGCATTCCGCTGCCGGATCTGGTGAAGAGGGGATGGCTCACCAAAGAGAAGCTCGATGCGATCGTCCAGCGCACGCGCGACGGCGGCGCGGAGATCGTCGGTCTCCTGAAGACCGGGTCGGCCTACTTCGCGCCCGCTGCCGCGGCGATCGCGATGGCTGAATCGTTCCTGAGGGACAAGAAACGCGTATTACCCTGTGCCGCCTGGCTGAACGGCGAGTACGGGGTCAAAGGGCTCTATGTCGGCGTGCCGGTTGTCATCGGCGCCGCCGGCGTGGAGAGAGTGGTCGAGATCGATCTGAACAGGTCCGAAAAGGCGATGTTCGACAAGTCGGTTTCGGCCGTTAGGGGCCTCATCGACACGATGAGGAAAATTCAGAGAGGAGACAAGACATGAGAAGGTCTCGTAAGAGGAAGTCGTCTCGGGCCGCGGCGAAGCGCGCGGCGCCGAAGCGGAAGGCCAAGCGGAAAGCCAAGCGCAAGACAAAGCGCAAGGCGAAGCGCAAGGCCAAGCGTAAGACGAAGCGCAAAGCGAAGCGTCGCTCTCGTCGCAAGGCCGCTGCTCCGGCAGCCGGCATGTAAACAAGAAAAGGTTGCTAATTGCCTTTCAGCGCGCTGCTCCCTGGATCACGGCCGAAGGCGGTGATCATGCGGGCAGCGCGCTGATGCAATCCAAGGCTTGCGTCGGCGGCGGGTCAGGTCAGGGCGCGGACGGGATTTCCGATCCCGTTTTGTCATGGGGGCGCGCTTGAACCCGCAAGGGAAGCTGTTAGATTGACCGCGGCCTCCGTTCGCGGAGGTCCGCCCGCCGCCGCACATTCACGATTGCGCAAGCCCGCCAATGAACATCCACGAGTATCAGGCGAAGGCCCTCCTGGCCCGCTTCGGCGTGGCGATTCCGCGCGGCAATCCGGCCTTTTCCGTCGATGAGGCGCTCGGCGCCGCCGATGCGCTCGGCGGCTCGCTCTGGGTGGTGAAGGCGCAGATCCATGCCGGCGGCCGCGGCAAGGCCGGCGGCGTCAAGATCGCGAAATCGCGCGACGAGGTGCGGAACCATGCCGGCGACCTGCTCGGCAGGACGCTCGTCACCAACCAGACCGGTCCCGCCGGCCGCGTCGTCCGCCGGCTTTACATCGAGGAAGGCATCGCGATCGCGCGCGAGCTCTATCTCGGGCTGCTGATCGACCGTGCGACCAGCCGGATCACCGCGATCGCCTCGACCGAGGGCGGCACCGAGATCGAGCAGGTCGCGGAAAAGACCCCGGAAAAGATCGCGAAGGTCGCCATCGACCCGACGACCGGCCTGATGCCGCATCATGCGCGGCGGATCGCCTATGCGCTCGGCCTCGAGGGCGACCAGATCAGGAAGGCGACGAAATTCCTTGAGGCGATCTACCGCGCGTTCGTCGAGCTCGATGCCTCGGTGGTCGAACTCAATCCGCTGATCGTGACCCGGGCGGGCGATGTGATGGCGCTCGATGCCAAGATGAATTTCGACGACAACGCGCTCTACCGCCACAAGGACGTGGCGGAACTGCGAGACGAGGACGAGGAAGACCCGACCGAACGCGAGGCCGCCGCGCACGAACTCAACTACGTCAAGCTCGACGGCAATATCGGCTGCATGGTGAACGGCGCCGGGCTCGCGATGGCGACCATGGACATCATCAAGCTCTATGGCGGCGAACCGGCGAACTTTCTCGATGTCGGCGGCGGCGCGACGCGCGAGCGCGTCACGGCAGCGTTCCGGATCATCCTCGGCGACCCGAACGTGAAGGCGATCCTGGTCAACATTTTCGGCGGCATCATGCGCTGCGACATCATCGCCGAGGGCGTGGTCTCGGCGGCGCGCGAGCTCAGCCTGCGCGTGCCGCTGGTGGTCCGGCTCGAAGGCACCAATGTCGATCTCGGCAGGAAGATCCTCGCCGAGTCGGGCCTGCCGATCGTCTCCGCCGACGATCTTGCCGATGCGGCGAAGAAGGTCGTCGGCGCGCTGAAGGCGGCCGCCTGATGGCCGTCCTCGTCGGCAAGGAGACCAGGGTCATCTGCCAGGGCATAACCGGCGCGCAGGGCAGCTTCCATACCGAGCAGGCGATCAAGTACGGCACGCGCATGGTCGGCGGGGTGACGCCGGGCAAGGGCGGCATCCGCCATCTCGATCTGCCGGTCTTCGACACGGTCGCCCGGGCGGTCGAAGCAACCGGTGCCGATGCGACCGCCATCTACGTGCCGCCGCCCTTCGCCGCCGATGCGATCCTCGAAGCGGTTTCCGCCGGCATGCGCCTTGCGGTCTGCATCACCGAAGGCATTCCGGTGCTGGACATGGTGCGGGTGAAGCGCGCGCTGTCGGGGAGCGGGACGCGGCTGGTCGGGCCCAACTGCCCGGGCGTCATCACGCCGGGCGAATGCAAGATCGGCATCATGCCGGGGCATATCCATAAACGCGGCCGGATCGGCATCGTTTCGCGCTCGGGCACGCTCACCTACGAGGCGGTCGCCCAGACGACCGCGGCCGGGTTCGGCCAGACCACCTGCATCGGAATCGGCGGCGACCCGGTCAACGGCACGAGCTTCATCGATTGTCTCGAGATGTTTCTGGCCGATCCGGAAACCGAAGGCGTTATCATGATCGGCGAGATCGGGGGTTCGGCCGAGGAAGAGGCGGCCGATTTCGTCAAACGGTCGAAGACCAGGAAGCCCATTGTCGGGTTCGTGGCGGGCGTTTCGGCGCCGCCCGGCCGGCGCATGGGCCATGCCGGCGCCATCATCGCCGGCGGCAAGGGAGGGGCGTCGGACAAGATCGAGGCCCTGAAGTCAGCGGGAATCCGGGTTTCGGACTCGCCGGCCAGCCTCGGGAGCACCATGTTGGAGGCGTTGCGGCGATAGGATTGGGAGGGGCGGTCCGGAGGCCGCCCCATCGGGGGCCGGAGCCGGGGGCACGTCCGGCCGCCGTCGAGGAGCGAAACAAGACATGCAACGCGACGAGTTGTCGTTTCTGTCGGGCCCGAATGCCGAGTTCATAGCCGATCTCTATGCGCGCTACGTGACCGATCCGGGCTCGGTCGATCCGAGCTGGCGCGAGTTCTTCGCCGAACTGCGCGACGACAGCCGCACCGTGCTCGAGGAAATGCAGGGCGCGAGCTGGGGCCGGCGCGACGGCAACGGCAACTGTCACGGCCATGCGGCCGACGCCGGCTACGAGACCGTGATGCTCGACGAGGCGCCGGCGTTGAAGACGCCCGCCGCCGGCGCCGAACCGTCGCTGCGGGGAGTCGGCATCGACGATATCCGCGCCGCCGCCAAGGATTCCGTCCGCGCGCTGATGCTGATACGCGCCTACCGCGTGCGCGGCCATCTCGAAGCCGATCTCGATCCGCTGAACCTCAAGCCGCGCGACCGGCATCCGGAGCTCGATCCGGCGACCTACGGGTTCACCGAAACCGACATGGACCGGCCGATCTTTCTCGACGGGGTACTGGGCTTCCAGTACGCCTCGCTGCGGCAGATCGTGCAGATCGTGCGCGACACCTACTGCGGCAAGATCGGCGTCGAGTACATGCACATCCAGGATCCGGCGCAGAAAGCCTGGATCCAGGAGCGCATCGAAAGCATCCGCAACCAGCCGCAATTCACCGAGAAGGGCAAGCGCGCCATTCTCGAGCGGCTGACGCACGGCGAAACTTTCGAGCGCTTCCTCGACAAGAAATATACCGGCACCAAGCGCTTCGGCCTCGAGGGCGGCGAAGCGACGATCCCCGCGCTCGAACAGATCCTCAAGCGCGGCAGCCAGCTCGGCCTCGACGAGGTCGTGTTCGGCATGGCGCATCGCGGCCGTCTCAACGTGCTCGCGAACGTGCTCGGCAAGCCGTTCGTCGCGATCTTCTCGGAGTTCCAGGGCAATCCCGCGAACCCGGAAGACGTCCAGGGTTCGGCCGACGTGAAATACCATCTCTGCACCTCGTCGGACCGCGAGTTCGACGGCAGACGCGTGCATCTGTCGCTGACCGCCAACCCCTCGCATCTCGAGGCCGTCGATACGGTCGTGCTCGGCAAGGTGCGCGCCAAACAGGCCCAGAAGGGCGATCTCGACCGCAACCAGACCATGGCGATCCTGCTGCACGGCGATGCGGCGTTCGCCGGTCAGGGGCTGGTCGCCGAGGCGCTCGATCTCTCGGACCTGAAGGGGTACCGCACCGGCGGCACGATCCATTTCATCATCAACAACCAGATCGGCTTCACGACCGACCCGGTGAAGTCGCGTTCCGGCCCCTACTGCTCGGAAGTCGCGAAGCTGATCCAGGCGCCGATCTTCCATGTCAACGGCGACGATCCCGAGGCGGCCGTGCACGTCGCGCGCATCGCCATGGAGTTCCGCCAGCAGTTCAAGCGCGACGTGATCGTCGACATGTTCTGCTACCGGCGGCACGGTCATAACGAGGGCGACGAGCCGTCTTTCACCCAGCCGCACATGTACCGCACGATCGCGAAACATCCGACGACGCGCGCACTCTATGCCGAGCGGCTGGTGCGCGAGGGCGTCATCGGCAAGGAAGCCGTCGACCAGATGGCGACCGGCTTCCAGGCCCGGCTCGAGGAGGCGTTCGAAACCGCCAGCGGCTACAAGCCCAACAAGGCCGACTGGCTCGAGGGCGCCTGGTCGGGCCTGGCGGTGGCGACCGGCGACGACCGGCGCGGCGAGACCGCGGTCGAACTCGAAACGCTGCGCGAGATCGGTACCGCCATCACCTCGTTCCCGGCGGACTTCCATGTGCACCGGAAGCTGACCCGCATTTTCGAAGCCAAGCGGCAGCACATCGAGAGCGGCACGGAGATCGACTGGGCGACCGCCGAGGCGCTCGCCTTCGGCAGCCTGCTGATCGAGGGTTTCAAGGTGCGGCTCTCGGGCCAGGATACCAGCCGCGGCACCTTCTCGCAGCGCCATGCCGTGCTGATCGACCAGGAGACGAAGGACGAGTTCGTTCCGCTGAATGCGATCCGGAAGGGCCAGGCGCTGATCGAAGTGGTCGACAGCCCGCTCTCGGAGGCGGGCGTGCTTGGCTTCGAGTACGGGTTCAGCCTTGCGGAACCGCGCGCGCTGGTGCTGTGGGAGGCGCAGTTCGGCGACTTCGCGAACGGCGCTCAGGTCATCATCGACCAGTTCATCGCCTCGGGCGAAGCCAAGTGGCTGCGTATGTCCGGCCTCGTCATGCTTTTGCCACACGGCTACGAGGGCCAGGGGCCCGAACATAGCTCGGCGCGACTCGAACGGTTCCTGCAGCTCTGTGGCGAAGACAACATGCAGGTCGTGAACTGCACCACGCCGGCCAATTACTTCCATGCCCTGCGTCGCCAGGTGCATCGGAATTTCCGCAAGCCGCTGATTGTCATGACGCCGAAATCGTTGCTGCGGCATAAACTCTGCGTATCGCGGCTGCAGGACATGGGTCCGGGCACGTCGTTTCATCGCGTGATGTACGACGACGTCAGGCTTTGCGCCGACGACGAGGTGAAGCGCGTGGTACTGTGCTCGGGCAAGGTCTACTACGATCTGTTCGAGGAGCGCGCCAGGCGGGAGATCAAGGACGTGTGCTTCCTGCGTCTCGAGCAGCTTCATCCGTTCCCGCACAAGGCGCTCAAGGCCGAGCTCGGCCGGTTCCCGCAGGCGGACATCGTCTGGTGCCAGGAGGAGCCGAAGAACATGGGCGCCTGGTCCTACGCGGCGCCCGAGATCGAGGCGGTCATGGCAGAACTCGGCCATCAGGCGGGCCGGCCGCGCTATGTCGGCCGTCCGACAGCGGCGGCGCCGGCGACCGGCCTGCTGAAGCGGCACACGCGCGAGCAGGCGCTGCTGGTCGATCAGGCGCTCACGGTCGGTTGAGGAGAGCATGGCGATGGCCAGAGACGTTGTGGTGCCCGCCCTCGGCGAATCCGTCACCGAAGGCACCATCGCGAAATGGATGAAACAGGTTGGCGACGACGTGGCGCGCGACGAGGCGCTGCTCGAGCTCGAAACCGACAAGGTGACGCTCGAAGTCTTCGCGCCGGCGGCGGGCAAGCTGGCCGAGATCACCGCCGAAGAGGGCGCCACCGTCGAAGTCGGCGCGGTCGTCGCCCGCATTGCCGAGAAGGGCGAGGCGGCGGAAGCCGGCGAGACGCTCGAGGTCAGAAAGTCGGACGGCAAGTCCGAGGCGAAACCGGCGTCAAAACCGGTGCCCGCCAAGCCCGAACTCGCGCGCGACGTGTCGGACGAGATGCGCGCGCAGGCCAAACCGACCATGGGCGATCGGCGCGAGGCGGGCGCCGAGGCCGAGCGCGGCGCGGCGCCGGCGACTGCGGCGGCGGCCGGCGGCCTGTCGCCTGCCGTGCGCAAGCTGATGGAAGAGAATTCGGTCGCGCCGACCGATATCGCCGGGTCCGGGCCCGACGGGCGCATCACCAAGGGCGACGTGCTCGACTATATCGGCCGCGAAGTGAAGAAGGGCGCCGGCGAGCCCGCAGCCGCGCCGCGCGCGCAAGCGGCGCCGGCATCCGCGACAGCCCGGCCCGCCGCACGTCCGACCGCACCTTCCGAACCCGGCGCGCGCGAGGAACGCGTGCGCATGACGCGGCTCAGGAAGCGCATCGCCGAGCGCCTCAAGCAGGCGCAGGAAACCGCGGCGATGCTGACGACCTTCAACGAGGCCGACATGAGCGGGGTGATCGCGGCGCGCAAGCAGTACCGCGAAATCTTCGAAAAGAAGCACGGCGTCAAGCTCGGCTTCATGTCGTTCTTCGTGAAGGCCTGCATCGTCGCGCTCAAGGAAATTCCGGCGGTCAATGCCGAGATCGACGGCGACGACATCGTCTACAAGAACTACTACGACATCGGCGTGGCCGTAGGCACCGAGCAGGGGCTCGTGGTGCCGGTGCTGCGCGGTGCCGACGCGTTGAGTTTTGCCGAGATCGAGACGCGCCTGTCGGAGCTCGGCCGCAAGGCGCGCGAGGGCAGGCTGGCGATCGACGATCTGACCGGCGGCACCTTCACGATCTCGAACGGCGGCGTCTACGGTTCGCTGATGTCGACGCCGATCCTCAACCCGCCGCAGTCGGGCATTCTCGGCATGCACAAGATCGAGGACCGGCCGATCGCGGTCGCCGGCAAGCTCGAGATCCGGCCGATGATGTATCTGGCGCTCTCCTACGATCACCGGATCATCGACGGCCGCGAGGCGGTGACGTTCCTGGTGCGCATCAAGGAATGCATCGAAGACCCGCAGCGCATCCTGCTCGACATGTAGGGGTTCCCCTCGCCATGGCCGTACCCGAACTCAAGCCGGCCCGGCGCGCGAATGCGCGGCGGGTGCCGTACTGGAACCAGACGACCGATTTCACCTGCGGGCCGTCGGCCCTGATGATGGCGATGAGCGCCTTCGACCCGGCGATCGCCATGAGCCGGCCGTTCGAGTACGAGCTCTGGCGCGAGGCCAATTCCGTCGTCATGCGCGGCAAGGGTCCCGCCGGCTGCAGCCCCTACGGACTCGCGCTGGCGGCGCACCGCCGCGGCTTCGAGGTCGAGATCCACGTCAATCATCGCAACGCCTTCCTCGCCGACCGCTGCCGCAGCGCCAAGCGGCGCGAGGTGGTGGAGATCGTCCAGAAGATGGACCTGGCGCAGCTCGAAGCGTCCGGCATCGGCGTCGTCCACGACTGGCCGGGCGTCGCCGGCATCGAGGCGCGCTACGGCGAAGGCTGGCTGCCGATCGTGCTGGTCAGCACGCATCTCATCCATGGCGATCACACGCCGCACTGGGTCGTGGTGACGGGTTTCGATCCCGATCGCGTCTACGTCAACGACCCGTGGGTCTCGCGCAGCAAGGGCCAGAGCGAGGCGGACCAGACCGACCGGCCGGTCGGGCGCGACGATTTCAACCGCATGGCGCGCTACGGCAAGAAGAAGGAACGCTCGGTCCTGTTCCTGCGGCGCGCCGCGTTCCAGCCCGCCGCGCAGGCCGCGCGCTAGCGGGAACCGACGGGACCCCCTCATGGCGGAGCGCTACCAGGTTGCGATCATCGGCGGCGGGCCCGGCGGCTATGTCGCGGCGATCCGCGCGGCGCAGCTTGGCATGCGCACGGTCTGCATCGAAAAGCGCGGTGCGCTCGGCGGCACCTGCCTCAATGTCGGCTGCATCCCTTCGAAGGCGCTGCTGCACGCTTCCGAGCTCTACGAGCGGACGGGCGGCCATCTCGGCCGCTATGGCATCGACGTCAAGGGCGTCGCGCTCCAGCTCGACAAGATGCTCGCCTACAAGGACAAGGTCGTCGGCGACTTCACCAGGGGCATCGAGTTCCTCTTCAAGAAAAACAAGATCGACTATTTGAAGGGTGCGGCCAAACTGGCCGGCGACAGGCGCATCGACGTGACGCTCTCGGGCGGCGGCGAAACGCAGCTCGAGGCCGATGCGATCGTGATCGCAACCGGCTCGGAGCCGACCGAGCTGGCGGGCGTTGCCATCGACGAGACGCGCATCGTCTCCTCGACCGGCGGGCTGGCGCTCGGCGCGGTGCCGAAGCGCCTGGTGGTGATCGGTGCCGGCTATATCGGGCTCGAGCTCGGTTCGGTCTGGCGGCGGCTGGGATCCAAGGTGACGGTGGTCGAATATCTCGACCGCATCCTGCCCGGCATGGACGGCGAGATCGCGAAGCAGTTCCAGCGCATCCTGGCGAAGCAGGGCATGGAATTTCGCCTCGGCAGCAAGGTCACGGCGGCGAAGTCCGGCAAGGACGGCGTCGCGCTGACGCTCGAACCGGCCAAGGGCGGTGCCGCCGAGACGATCGATTGCGACATCGTGCTGGTGGCGGTCGGCCGCCGGCCCTTCACCGAGGGGCTTGGGCTCGACAGGGTCGGCGTCGCGCTCGACGAGAAGGGCCGCGTGCGCACCGACACGCATTTCCGCACCAATGTCGACGGCATCTATGCGATCGGCGACGTGATCGCCGGGCCGATGCTGGCGCACAAGGCCTCCGACGAGGGCGTTGCGCTGGTGGAATCGCTCGCCGGCCAGGCCGGGCACGTCAATTACGATACCGTGCCGGGCATCGTCTACACCTGGCCGGAGGTCGCGACCGTCGGCCGGAGCGAGGAACAGCTCAAGGCCGAAAATGTCGAGTATCGCGTCGGCAAGTTTCCCTTCACCGCCAACAGCCGCGCGCGCACGACCGGCGACACCGACGGGTTCGTGAAACTGCTGGCCGACAAGAAGACCGACCGGCTGCTCGGCGCGCATATCATCGGCGTCCATGCCGGCGAGCTGATCCACGAATGCGTGATGGCGATGGAGTTCGGCGGCTCGGCCGAAGACGTCGCCCGCGCCTTCCATGGCCATCCGACCTTGGCCGAGACGATCAAGGAAGCGGCGCTCGCCGCCGGCACCGGCGCGATTCATATCTGACGCTGCAGCGCGCGGCTCGTGCGCTCAATCGACGATCGACGTCCCGTAGTGCTCGACGGTCGGGAACGGGTCGTAGTACCGGTGCAGCGATTCCTTCCATCGCGGATAGCGATCGGAGCCCCGGAACCCCTCGGTGTGATCCTCGAGCCGGCGCCAGCGCACCAGCAGCAGATAGCATCCGGATTTCTCGATGCAGGGCCTCACTTCGATGCCCTCGAAGCCCGGCGTGGCGCGGATCAGCGGCTGCGCGTCGCGCATGACCGCTTCGAACCGTGTTTCGTCGCCGGGGCGAACGTCCAGGATGGCGTGTTCGAGGATCATGGCCGCAACCCGAGTTCCTGGTCGGTTCGTTCAACGTTTTTGAACAGGTCCGCGACCGCGCCTTCGGTCGCCGCAGCAGCTTCGGTATCGACCCGATGATTGGCTTCATCGCAGCTTTCCGGAAAGGAAATTCGCACCGCCGAAATCCATCCATGGTCCTTCAAGGTTGGCGCACCGCCCGATGTTTCCAGGTCGAGCCCGAGACTTACGGCGGTGAAGCAATAAACCTCGCCCACACGCTTTGGATTGGGATGGCATTCGATTGTTGGTTCAAATTCGGTGACGGTCACCAGAACCTTCTCAAAGATTCGAGGCGAGGATTCCTCGTAGACGTGCCAAGCCGTATGAACCTGATCGGCGATATAGAAAGCGTGGTCGAAGGAAAATTCCTGCTCGCCGCAGCGATCCGGCTCGTTCTGGAACAATATTGTCATCGGCCGAACGGTTCCCGAAAGCAGCGCGATACCGCGCAGCTCATAGTCGTGCGGCCGCGGGTCGAACGCCGAGTGATCGAAGCCCGACTCGCCGGCCCCGGCACCGGTTCGGTCTGCTTGCCGGTCGTGCAGGCAGCGGCAGCCAGCAAGACCATGGCTGCAACGGCAGAGCAATTTCGGTTGATCGGCATCGTCGTGCAACGCCCGTTTGCAGTCGCGGCATGTTACCACGCGCAACGGGTGACGCCACTACAGCTTCCCGATCGGCAGGCACATCCAGGTGAGATCGTGGATGCGCTCGGCGCCGAGCCCTTCGTAGAAATTGAAGGCGAGCCGGTTCGGGTCGTAGACGTTCCAGACCAGCTCGGATGCGCCGAACTCGCGGCCGATGCGCGCCACCTCGGCCATCAGCGCGCGGCCGATGCCGGCGCGCCGGGCGCGCTCGCGCACCCACAGATCGACGATGAAGACCAGCCGCATCGAGCGGTCGACGTCGTAGCCGAAATGGAACAGCAGGTAGCCGACCGGCTTGCGCTCGAGATGCGCGATGATGCCGTCGAAGGCGCGCCTGGGGCCGAAGCCGGCGTCGCGGAACGCACGCACGTCGAAATTGAACGGCGCCTTGTCGCCGAGCGAGCGCAGAAACGCGGCGAATTCCTGCGACATCGCGATCACGTCGCCGGCGTCGCCGGGCGCGATCGGCCGGATCACGGGTTTCGCCCGCACCGGCGCGGCACCGGGCCCGGTATCCGCGCCGGCGCCGCTGCGCTCGCGCGCCGGGGCGGCCGGTTCGTCGTTCGCTGTCATGGAACGATCATAGAGCGCGCGCCGCGCGCCGTCAGGCCAATCGTGCGCGCCACGCCGATGTCACGCGGGGCCGGCCCGGCGCGGCGGTTTCGGCGCCGGGTACGCGCCGCGCCGTCAGTCGAGCGCTTCGATGGCGGCGACGGTCAGCACGTCGACGATCAGGTTGGCGCCAACCCGCACCAGCAACACCTTGTCGTCGGCGATGTAGTATTCGTGACCGGCATGGCGGGGCAGTTGCTTCCGCAGCTCGCGGGGCAGCGGGTAGAACACAATCTCGCGCGGCAGATGACCGCCGCGCACGAGCTGCTTGTAGATGCCCGGCGGCAGCCCGCCTTTCCTGGCGAGACCCGGGGGGATGTTCTTGTGCTTGTTGCGGCCGCCGCTATCGATCCAGTGCGCATAGCGGCGGTCGAAATAGTTCCGGATCAGACGGCGTTCGAGCTCGCCGAGAAAAATCTCGCCGAGATCGTGATCGTCATTGGCAATCTGGACCGCGCGCGGATCGATCGGTTCATCCGCCGCGGCCGGAGCGGAAACGAATGCCGGAAGCGACAACGTACCAATCAGCAACATGGCCACGAGAAGCGGCTTCATGTTTGAAACTCCCGAGTTGCGGAGATCTGCGTAACGAGTCCCGCGCCCTCAGGCGCGGCGACGCGCGCGCGGATGGGCCCGGTCGTATCCAGCCAGCAGGGCGGCAGAGTCGACTTCCGTGTAGCGCTGCGTCGTGCTGAGCGAGGCATGCCCGAGCAGCTCCTGAATCGCGCGAATATCGCCCCCATTGGCAAGCAAATGGGTGGCAAAACTATGGCGCAGCGCATGCGGCGTCGCGGTTTCCGGCAGGCCCAGAAGTGCCCGTAACGACGCGATTTTTCCCTGAACCAGTCGGGCATTGAGCCGCCCGCCGCGGGCGCCGATGAAGACCGGGTGGTGCCCCGATACCGCGCCCGGGCTCGCGGACCGCCAGGCATCGAGCGCCGCCAGAACGGCTTCGAGCAGCGGTACCTGGCGCTGCTTGCGGCCCTTGCCGGTGACGGAGAGCGTGGCGACGCCGTCGCGGTCCGGCGCTGCCGGAATGTCGCGCCAGTCGAGCGCGAGCGCTTCGCCGATGCGCAGGCCCGCACCGTAGAGCAGCATCAGCAGCGCCAGGTCGCGCGTCGCCGCCCAGCCGGTCGCGACCTCGCCTTCCTCCGTCACCACGCCGTCGCTCGCGATCGCATCGAGCAGGTCGTCCGCCTCGCCGGCGCTCAGCGGCTTCGGCACGCTGCGCGGCAGCTTGGGCGTCGCCAGCGTGGCGAAGGCGGCGTTCTGGATGCGGCGGTGGCGCGCCAGCCAGCGATAGAAGCTGCGCAGCGCCGACAGCGCGCGCGCGGTCGAACTGGCGGCGTGGCGTTTTTGGTTGCGCATCGCTAGCCAGGCGCGGAAATCGCCGCGGGTGAACGCGCCCATGTCGGCGAGCGTCGGCGGCGCGCCGCGATGCGAGGTCATGAAGGAAAGAAACGCCGTCACGTCGCGGCGATAGGCGGCAACGCTGTGCGCCGACGACCGGCGCTCGTCGGCGAAGGCGGCAAGCCAGCCGGCAACCGCGTCGGCGAGGTCGGGGCTGGCGGAGAATTCCATGTCGGTGTCCGGCGTCAGAGCGCGCGCGTCAGCCAGCTGCGGATGCAGTGTTCGATGATGCGGGCAAGGAAGCTCAGCAGCTCCGTGCCCTGGCCGGGATTGAAGAAGCCCGGATGGCGCGTGCCGAAGGCGATCAGCCCGAGCGGCGCATCCTCGCGCGCGATCAGCCGGATCAGCGCATCGGAACGCACGAGCCCCGCGGCGCCGCCGAAAATCTCCGGATCGCCCCGGGTGTCGTCGCGCAGCAGCACCTCGTTGCCGGAGCCCATGACCTCGTCGATCGTGCCGGGCGCCAGGATCAGCAGCCCGTCGTAGCGCACCGGATCCTTCGGCGGATTGTCGCTTTCGATGCAGAGCGTCACCACGTCGACATCCAGCAGCACTGCGAGGTCGGTGGTGACGATCTCGATCAGCTGCTCGAACGAGTTCGCCGACAGCAGCGCCAGGGCCGCGCGGTGCACGCGATCCTGCGTCGAGAGATTGTCGCGGCTGTTGGCCAGCAGCTCGTCCTGCTCGTTGCGCAGCTTGGAAATGTCGCCGCGCAGCCGGTCGAGCAGGTAGCTCTGCAAATCCGCGACGCGGTCGCCGTCGATCCGCGCCGGCAGCTTCTGCCGCTCCAGCAGGTCCGGATGCCGCATCAGGAATTCCGGATGGCGGTCGAGATAGTCGATGACCTGCCGCGCCGTCACGCGCGCCGGCGCGCGGCCGCCGCCCTGGCGCGCGCCCTCGTCGCTGCCGCCGGTCCGGTCGACGAGATCGTCGGGGCTGGAGCTCATCGCATCGCCTAGAGAATCGATTGGCCGGTCTTCTGCCAGTCGGCGAGGAAGGCGGCCAGACCCTTGTCGGTCAGCGGATGGTTGAACAGCTTGCGCAGCACGTCGGGCGGCAGGGTCGCGACATGCGCGCCCATCTTGGCGGCCTGCACGACATGCACCGGATGGCGGATCGAGGCGACCAGGATCTCGGTCGTGATCGCGTCGTACTGCGAATAGATCTGCACGATGTCCGAAACCAGCTCCATCCCGTCCATGCCGACATCGTCGAGGCGCCCGACGAACGGCGAGATGAAGCTCGCGCCGGCTTTCGCGGCGAGCAGCGCCTGCGCGGCCGAGAAGCAGAGCGTCACGTTCACCATCGTGCCTTCGTCGCGCAGCATCCGGCAGGCCTTCAGCCCGTCGCGCGTCAGCGGCACTTTCACGGCGATGTTGTCGGCGATCCTGGCGAGTTTGCGGCCCTCGGCCAGCATGCCCTTGGTATCGGTCGCCGTTACCTCCGCGCTCACCGGCCCCGACACGATCGAGCAAATCTCCTTCACCACCTCGACGAACGGCCGGCCGGTCTTGGCGACCAGCGACGGGTTGGTGGTGATGCCGTCGACCAGTCCGGTCTCGGCGAGGTCCCGGATTTCTGCGATGTCGGCGCTGTCGATAAAGAACTTCATGGTTATGCGATTCCAGACCTGTCGCGGGCCGCGGCGGCGCGGATGACGCCTTCGACTCGCCTGCTCTAGAGTGTACCGGATGCCCGAATCGCACGCCAGTTCGCGCCCGGAAGACGGGCGCGTTCGCGTTCTGCTGCCGCTGCCGCTGGACGGCGCCTACGACTATCTCGTGCCCGCGGATATGGCGGCGGAACCCGGTTCCTTTGTCGTCGTGCCGCTCGGCCGGCGCGAGCTGGTGGGCGTCGTCTGGGGTCCGGCGACCGACGAGGTGCCGCGCGAAAAACTGAAACCGGTCGTCGAGACGCTCGACGTGCCGAAACTGCCCGATGTCAGCCGGCAGTTCGTCGACTGGGTATCGAGTTACTCGATGGCGCCGCCGGGTATGGTTCTGCGCATGTGCATGAGCGTGCGCGCCGCGCTCGAGCCGCCGGCGCCGCAGACCGGCCTCGTGCCGGCGCCCAATGTGGTCGCGGAGGAAAGCGGCGTGCGCCTGACGCCGGGCCGGCGACGTGCGCTCGAGGTGTTGCGGCGCGGCCCCGCCATGATGAGCGGCGACCTGGCACGCGAAGCCGGCGTCAGCCCCGCCGTCGTGCGCGGGCTGATCGATGCCGGGCTGATCGAAACCGTCGACCTGCCGTTGCCGGCGCCCGTTCGTCCCGATGCCGATTTCGCATCGCCGGCGCTCGAGCCGGCGCAGCGCGAGGCGGCCGATGCGCTGATGAAAAAACTCGACGGCGGCTTCTCGGTCACGCTGCTCGACGGCGTCACCGGTTCGGGCAAGACCGCGGTCTATCTCGAAGCGGTTGCCGCGGCGCTGTGCAAGGGCAAGCAGGTGCTGGTGCTGCTGCCCGAGATCGCACTCACCGCGCAGCTGCTCGAGCGCTTTACCGAGCGTTTCGGCACACCGCCGCTCGAATGGCATTCCGATCTCACGAGCCCCGAACGCCGCCGCAACTGGCGCTGGATCGCCGGGGGCAGCGCGCGCGTCGTGGTCGGTGCGCGTTCGGCGCTGTTCCTGCCGTTTCCCGAGCTCGGCCTGATCCTGGTCGACGAGGAGCACGAGAGCGCCTTCAAGCAGGAAGACGGCGTGATCTACCAGGCGCGCGACATGGCGGTGGTGCGCGCGCAGCTCGGCGAGATTCCAGCGATCCTGGTCTCGGCGACGCCGTCGCTCGAAACCGTCGCCAATGTCGAGAGCGGTCGTTACGGTTCGCTGCATCTGCCGGCGCGTGCGCTCGGTGCCAGCCTGCCGGCGATCGAGGCGATCGACCTCAGGCGCGACCGGCCGCCGCGCCAGCGCTGGCTCTCGGACCGGCTGCGCATGGCGCTTGAGGAAACCCTGGCGGCGAAGGAACAGGCGCTGCTGTTCCTCAACCGCCGCGGCTATGCGCCGCTGACGCTCTGCCGCCATTGCGGCTATCGCCTGCAATGCCCGAACTGCACGGCCTGGCTGGTCGAACATCGTTTCCATGGACGACTCGCCTGCCATCATTGCGGCTACGGCGCCGAGCAACCCTCCGCCTGCCCGCAATGCGGCACCAAGGACGAGTTCGCGGCCTGCGGCCCGGGCGTCGAGCGGCTCGCGGAGGAAGTCGCGGCGCTCTTTCCCGAAGCGCGCCTCGCCGTGATGACCAGCGACACGGTCTGGAGTCCGAAGGCGGCGGCCGAACTCGTGCAGCGCGTCACCGACCACGAGATCGACGTGCTGATCGGCACCCAGATCGTCGCCAAGGGCCATCATTTTCCGCTGCTGACCCTGGTCGGCGTGGTCGATGCCGATCTCGGGCTCGGTGGCGGCGATCTGCGCGCGGCGGAGCGCACCTACCAACTACTGCACCAGGTGGCGGGGCGTGCCGGCCGCGCCGACCGGCCGGGCCGCGTGCTGCTGCAGACCAGCGATCCCGCGCATCCGGTCATGCGGGCGCTGCTCTCGGGCGATCGTGGGGCCTTTCTCGCATGCGAATCGGACCAGCGGCGGCGCTACAAGCTGCCGCCGTTCGGACGGCTCGCCGCACTCATCCTTTCCGCCGGCAGCGCGGGCGATGCCGACGAGATCGCGCGCCAGATCGCGCGCCGCATTCCGTCGGTCGATGGCTTCCAGGTTTTGGGTCCCGCGCCCGCGCCGCTCGCGGTGCTGCGCGGCTGGCACCGTCGGCGCTTCCTCGTCAAATGCCGGCGCGATCGGTCGCCGCAGAATTTCGTCCGGCGCTGGCTGGAGGGCATCAAGCTGCCGTCCTCGGTGCGGCTGCAGATCGACATCGATCCGTACGGTTTTCTGTGATCGGCCGGTGCCGTGCCGCGGCCTTGCTTGCGGACGCCCGAATCCGAATTCGCCGTTTCGTTCCAGCCCGTTAGCCGGATTCTCCGGGCTGCGATGCGACAATGGCGCGCGGTTGCGCGCCTGTTGGCGCTATGATACATCAGCGCGCCATCGGCCGGGTGGCAACGCCCGGCCGTTGTTTTTCGTGTATTATCGGGGACTTAGCCGGTATCCGTCCGGCCCGGTTTCCGGCTCCGGGGAAGGGCGGTTCAACGTGGCAGCGAGCGGTACGGGCACGGGCGGACTGGCGGGGCGTTACGCCTCGGCCCTGTTCGAACTCGCCGACGAGAAAAAGTCGCTCGATGCCGTCGCCGCCGATCTGAAATCGCTCAAGACGCTGATCGACGAGAGCGACGACCTCCGCCGCCTGCTGCGTTCGCCGATCATCTCGCGCGGCGACCAGGCGCGCGCGATGGAAGCCGTGCTGGACAAGGCCGGTGCCGGCGATCTCGTGAAACGCTTCGTCGGTCTCGTCGCCGAGAATCGCCGCCTGTTTGCGCTGCGGCAGATGATCGACGCCTATCTCGCCGAGCTGGCGTCGCGCCGCGGCGAAATCACGGCCGAAGTCGTGTCGGCGCAGCCGCTCGACGACGCGAGCCGCCAGCGTCTCGCCGAGGCGCTGAAGCGCTTCGCCGGCCAGCGCGTCACCGTCGATTTGAAGGTCGATCCGTCGCTGATCGCGGGCCTGGTGGTCAAGGTCGGCAGCCGCATGATCGACAGTTCCCTCCGAACCAAGCTCAACCGCATGCAAATCGCCATGAAGGGGATCGGGTAAATGGATATCCGGGCCGCGGAAATTTCCGCCATCCTTAAGCAGCAGATCGAGAATTTCGGCACCGAGGCGGATGTCGCCGAAGTCGGCCAGGTGCTGTCGGTCGGCGACGGCGTGGCGCGCGTCTACGGCCTCGACAACGTCCAGGCCGGCGAGATGGTCGAGTTCCCGGGCGGCATCCGCGGCATGGCGCTCAACCTCGAAGACGACAATGTCGGCGTCGTGATCTTCGGCGACGACCGCGACATCAAGGAAGGCGATACCGTCAAGCGCACCGGCGCGATCGTGGACGTGCCGGTCGGCCGCGGCCTGCTCGGCCGCGTGGTCGACGCGCTCGGCACCCCGATCGACGGCAAGGGTCCGCTCAAGGACGTCGAGCGCAAGCGCGTCGAGGTCAAGGCGCCCGGCATCATCCCGAGAAAGTCGGTGCACGAGCCGATGCAGACGGGGCTCAAGGCGATCGACAGCCTGGTCCCTATCGGACGCGGCCAGCGCGAACTGATCATCGGCGACCGCCAGACCGGCAAGACCGCCGTCGCAGTTGACACCATCCTCAACCAGAAATCCGTCAACGCCGGCAACGACGAATCGAAGAAGCTCTATTGCATCTATGTCGCCGTCGGCCAGAAGCGCTCGACGGTCGCCCAGATCGTCAAGACGCTCGAGGATAACGGGGCGCTGCAGTATTCGATCGTGGTCGCCGCGACCGCGTCGGAGCCGGCGCCGCTGCAGTATCTCGCGCCCTATACCGGTTGCGCGATGGGCGAGTTCTTCCGCGACAACGGCATGCATGCCGTGATCATCTACGACGATCTCTCGAAGCAGGCGGTCGCTTACCGCCAGATGTCGCTGCTGCTGCGCCGGCCGCCGGGACGCGAAGCCTATCCCGGCGACGTGTTCTACCTGCATTCGCGCCTGCTGGAACGCGCCGCGAAGATGAACGATGCGCACGGCGCCGGCTCGCTGACGGCGCTGCCGGTCATCGAAACGCAGGCCGGCGACGTTTCGGCCTACATTCCGACCAACGTGATTTCGATCACCGACGGCCAGATCTTCCTCGAGACCGGTCTCTTCTATCGCGGCATCCGTCCGGCCATCAACGTCGGCCTCTCGGTCAGCCGCGTCGGCTCGGCCGCCCAGATCAAGGCGATGAAGCAGGTCGCCGGCCGCATCAAGCTCGAGCTTGCGCAGTATCGCGAAATGGCGGCCTTCTCGCAGTTCGCCTCGGACCTCGACGCCGCCACGCAGCGCCTGCTGGCGCGCGGCGCGCGCCTGACCGAAGTGCTGAAGCAGCCGCAGTACCAGCCGATGCCGGTCGAAGAACAGGTGATCTCGATCTATTCCGGCGTGCGCGGCTATCTCGACCGCATCAAGGTCGAGGACGTGACGCGCTTCGAGCAGGGTCTGCTGCTCGAGATCCGCGACAAGGGCAAGGACATCCTCGCCGCGATCCGCGAGAAACGCGAGATCAGCGACGAGACCGAAGCCAAGCTCAAGGCCTTCGTGGACAACTACGCGAAATCCTTCGCCTGATCGCCCTGAAACGTCCGGGAATCTGACGCGAGCCAGCGATGCCGAGCCTCAAGGATCTGCGGGTCCGCATCAACAGCGTCAAGTCGACGCAGAAGATCACCTCGGCCATGAAGATGGTCGCGGCGGCGAAGCTGCGTCGCGCCCAGGAACGCGCCGAGGCGGCACGCCCGTTTGCGCAGCGCATGGAGCGGATGATGGCGTCGCTCGCCGCCGGGACGGCGGGGCAGGAGGGCGCGCCGGCCCTGCTCGCCGGCACCGGGCGGCAGGATACGCACCTCGTCGTGGTGATGACCTCCTATCGTGGCCTCTGCGGCGGCTTCAATTCGTCGATCGTGCGCGAGGCGCGCAGGACGATCCGCGCGTTCGAAGCGGACGGCCGCAAGGTCAAGATCTTCTGCATCGGCCGCAAGGGCCGCGACCAGCTGAAGCGCGACATGGGCGACAGGATCGTCGGCGCGATTGACGAGATCGGCCGGCCCTCGTTGCGGTTCGACGAGGCGCAGGCGGTTGCCGAGAAGATCCTCGCGATGTTCGAGACGGGCGAATTCGACGCGGCGACCGTCGTCTACAACCGGTTCAAGTCGGCGATGACCCAGATCGTCACCGCGCAGCAGATCATCCCGCTGCCGGCGCCGCGCGAGGAAGACATGCCCGACCTCGGCGGCGCCGTTTACGAGTACGAGCCCGACGAACAGGAAATCCTTGCCGATCTGCTGCCGCGCAACATTGCGGTGCAGATTTTCCGCGCACTGCTCGAGAACGCCGCGTCCGAAGAGGGCGCGCGCATGACCGCGATGGACAGCGCGACCCGCAACGCGGGCGACATGATCAACCGTCTTACCATCAACTATAACCGGACACGTCAGGCCGCCATCACCAAGGAGCTGATCGAGATCATCTCCGGCGCCGAAGCGCTCTGATGTCGGCTTAGGATTTCAGGAGGAAATTGCGATGGCCAAGAATCTCGTCGGCAAGATCACCCAGGTCATGGGTGCCGTCGTCGACGTGCAGTTCGAAGGCGACCTGCCCGCGATCTTGAACGCGCTGGAGACCGACAACCGGGGCCGGCGCCTGGTGCTCGAGGTCGCGCAGCATCTCGGTGAGAACACGGTCCGCACGATCGCCATGGACACGACCGACGGTCTCGTGCGCGGTCACAAAGTCTCCGATACCGGCGGCCCGATCAACGTTCCGGTCGGCGCCCCGACGCTCGGCCGCATTATCAACGTGATCGGCGAGCCGGTCGACGAGCGCGGTCCGGTCACCTCCAAGGAGACGCTGCCGATCCATCGTCCGGCGCCCGAGTTCGTCGAACAGTCGACGGAAACCGAAGTGCTCGTGACCGGCATCAAGGTCGTCGACCTGCTGGCGCCCTACGCCAAGGGCGGCAAGATCGGCCTGTTCGGCGGCGCCGGCGTCGGCAAGACCGTGCTGATCATGGAGCTCATCAACAACGTCGCGAAGGCGCATGGCGGCGTGTCGGTGTTCGCCGGCGTCGGCGAGCGCACGCGCGAGGGCAACGACCTCTATCACGAGATGATCGAATCGAAGGTCATCAACCTCGACGATCTCGTGAAATCGAAGGTGGCGCTGGTCTACGGCCAGATGAACGAGCCGCCGGGAGCCCGCGCCCGCGTCGGCCTGACGGGCCTCACCGTTGCCGAATACTTCCGCGACGCCGAAGGCCAGGACGTGCTGTTCTTCGTCGACAACATCTTCCGCTTCACCCAGGCGGGTTCCGAAGTGTCGGCGCTGCTCGGCCGTATTCCCTCGGCCGTGGGCTATCAGCCGACGCTCGCGACCGACATGGGCACGCTGCAGGAGCGCATCACCACGACCAAGAAGGGTTCGATCACCTCGGTGCAGGCGATCTACGTGCCCGCCGACGATTTGACCGACCCGGCGCCGGCAACGTCCTTCTCGCATCTCGATGCGACGACGGTGCTCTCGCGCCAGATCGCCGAGCTCGGCATCTACCCGGCCGTCGACCCGCTCGACTCCACCAGCCGCATTCTCGATCCGCGCGTCGTCGGCGACGAGCACTACCAGGTCGCCCGCCGCGTCCAGCAGGTGCTGCAGACCTACAAGTCGCTGCAGGACATCATCGCCATTCTCGGTATGGACGAGCTCTCCGAAGAGGACAAGCTGACGGTCGCGCGCGCGCGCAAGATCCAGCGTTTCTTCTCGCAGCCGTTCTTCGTCGCCGAAGTGTTCACCGGCTCGCCGGGCAAATTCGTCAACCTCGAAGACACGATCAAGGGCTTCAAGGGCATCGTCGCCGGCGAGTACGACGACATGCCGGAGGCCGCCTTCTACATGGTCGGCACCATCGACGAGGCGGTCGAGAAGGCCCGCAAGATGGCCGCCGAGGCCGCCTGACCTGGGGCCGGGAACCGGACGGGACCGTTTCGATCATGGCGGATGCACTTTCCTTCGAGCTGGTTTCGCCCGAGCGGCTGCTGCTCTCGCGCGAGGTCGAGATGGTCGTGCTGCCTGGCGCCGAGGGCGATATCGGCGTGCTGCCCTCGCACGCGCCCATGATTACGAAAGTGCGGCCCGGTATCCTGGTCGTGTTCGAGAACGGTCAGCCGACGGAGCGGATTTTCGTCGCGGGCGGCATTGCCGAGATCACCGGCGAGCGCTGCACGGTGCTCGCCGACGAGGCGATGCCGCTCGATGCGCTCGATCGCGCGGCCGCCGAGGCGCAGATCTCCGATGCGCGCGACGATCTCGCCGATGCCAAGAGCGATTTCGAACGCGAGAAGGCCGAAGCGCAGATTGCGCTCGGCGAGGCCAAACTCGCGGCGATCGCCGCCGGCAGCCCGTACTGACCCTGTGACCTGCCCCGGGCGGGGTTATTACCCCTTTCGGCGCAAGGGTTTGGCAATCCGGCTGCGGTCTTGAACCGACTGACGGCTGCCCCCAAAATATGACCGGTGAACCTTCATGCATGCAGGGGCGGGACGGCGATAGCATCGTGAAGCACTGGACGCTCGACGATATTCCCTGGGACCGGCTCGACCGCCGCCGTGTCGATCCGGAAGTCCTGCGCATTGTCAAAGCGGCCGCCATGGTCGAGTACAATGGCGGCGACTACGCCAGCTATCTCTGCGGCGTGTTCCACGACGATGCGGATTTTCAGCGGGCCGCGCGCGAGTGGGCGGTTGAAGAGGTGCAGCACGGCGAGGCGCTCGGGCGCTGGGCCGAACTGGTCGATCCGGGCTTCGATCTCAGGTCGGCATTCAAGCGCTTCAAGGACGGGTTCCAGATCGACACGACGGCCGAGAGTTCGATCCGCGGTTCGCGGACCGGCGAACTGGTCGCACGCTGCATCGTCGAAACCGGCACCAGCTCCTATTACACGGCTCTCATGGAGACGGTCGACGAGCCGGTGCTGAAGGAAATCTGCCGCAACATCGCGGCCGACGAGCTGCGCCACTACAAGCTCTTCTATTCGCACATGCGTCGTTATCTGAAGCGCGAAAAGGTGAGCCGGCTGCGCCGCGCGATGGTTGCGATCTCGCGCGCTGGCGAGACCGAGGACGACGAGCTCGCCTACGCCTACTACGCCGCCAATGCCGGCAGCGAGCCATACAGCCGCCGGCGCTACACCCGCGCCTATGCGCGCCGCGCCTACGGCGTCTACCGGCCGCATCATGTGCGGCGCGGCATTGCGATGCTGCTCAAGGCGGCGGGCTTCGAGCCCTATGGCCGCATCAATCGCGTGGTGACGCCGCTCGCCTGGCGATTCGTCCGGACGCGTCAGCAGTTGCTCGCACTCGGTGGAGATTGATCCTTGGCAGGCGCCGACGCGGCGCCCGCCGCCTTCCGTCTCTACGGCAGTCCCGTTTCCGGCAACGCCTTCAAGCCGGCGCTCATGCTGGCGCTGTGCGGACAGAGGTTCGACTTCGTCGCAATGGACGTGCCGGGCGGCGCGACGCGCACCGATGCCTACAGGGCGATCAACCGTTTCCAGGAAATCCCGGTGCTCGAGCATGGCGGTCGCCGCATCGTGCAGTCGGGCGTGATCCTGACCTATCTCGCCGAGCGGCTCGGCCGTTTCGGCCATCGCACCGAGGACGAGCGCTGGACGATCCAGGAGTGGCTCGCCTGGGACAACCAGCGCATGACCGGCGGGCCGGCGCTGCTGCGCTATCAGCGGCGCTTCGTGAAGGATACCGATCCCGCCGTGCTGACGTTCCTGCAGGGTCGCGCCGAACGCGCGCTCGGCCAGCTTGCGGCGGGGCTGGCCGGGACCGGCTGGCTGGTCGGCGGCCGGCCGACCATCGCCGATATCGCGACCTGCGCCTATGCGTTCTGGCTCGACGAAGCCGGGCTCGAGGCGGCGCGCTGGCCGGCAATTCCGGCCTGGCTCGATCGCATCCGCACGCTGCCCGGTTTCGCGCCGGCCGGAACCTTGATGAAAGCCTGAATCCGGGATCGCTTCTGTCGCGCGGCGCGCGGGATCAGCGCGAGAGCCGCCGGCGAATCGCCGCCCAGCTGTCGGAGCCGAGATTGAACACTTTTTTCCATTCCTCGGGCGACGGCACCTCGCGCTCCAGGAATTCGGAAACGTTCCTGTCGCGGTTCTTGACCAGCTTCGTGGTCCGCCGCTTCAGCCCGGCGACGAAGGTGAGACCCGCCGGGAATGCCGGGACCGAGAAGACCGTCAGGTCGGGCCGCGTCTCCAGCAGGCACGGCACCAGCTTCCACTGGTCGGCGACCCAGAAGTTCGACTGGCGCGTTGGGGCGCCGGCGACCGGATCGACCGGCAGCGTGCCGTGCAGGATCACGATCGAACCGGGCGACGAACGCGCCTCGAGCGCCGCGAACAGGTCGTAGGCGTCTTCGAAACTGCGCGGCGCGCGCAGCAGGGCGATATCGAAGCTCTTGCGCTCGGTCACGGTTTCCATGCGGCCGGATTCGAGATAGTCGAGCCCAGGCATGTCGTAGACGCGCGTCGGGGTGGTGAAGCGGCTGACGATGCGCGGATTCTGCTCGACGCCGATCGCAAAGGTCGGTGCCTTGGCGAGCGCCAGCGTCTGGCCGCCGCGAACGCCGAACTCGATATAGGTCTTCGGCTCTTTCCAGCGCAGCAGATTCTCGAGCAGCCCGGCATAGGTTGCGCCGGGCAGCAGGATGCGGGCGAGCTGGTTGCGTGCGGTGTCGCGGTTCGGCTGCATCTCGAGCGCGTACTCGAACCGCTTGCGGGCCTCGTCGGATTTGCCGACGGCAACGAGCGCCGCGCCGAGATTGTCGTGGAATTCGGGAATCCGGCCGTTGATGTCGATCGCCATCTTCAGCAGGCGGATCGATTCCTTGAGGTTCCTGCGTTGCCCTTCGAGCACGCCGAGAAGGTTATGCACCAGCGCGCTGCGCGGCAGCACCTCCAGCAGCTCGCGATAAATCGCCTCGGCCTCGTCGAGCCGCTTGGCATTGTGCAGCTTCATCGCCTCGTTCAGGCGACCCTGTGCGTCGGCTGTTGCCATGGTTTTTCCGGCGATGCCGGCTCAAACGGATGCGGCGTCGCCGGCAAGGTAGGCGAACTCCGCCAGGATGTCACGATAGAGCTGGCGCTTGAACGGCACGATCAGGTCCGGCAGATCCTGCATCGGCGCCCATTTCCACGACGTGAATTCCGGCCGTTCGGTCGCGATGTCGATGTCGCGGTCGCCGCCCTCGAAGCGGAAGGCGAACCATTTCTGTTTCTGGCCGCAATAGCGCCCGCCCCAGAGCTTGCGGGCGAGTTCCTCGGGCAAGTCGTAACGGTACCAGCCGGCGCTCTCGGCCAGCAGGCGTGCGCGGTCGGTTCCGATTTCTTCCTTCATTTCGCGCCAGGCGGCGTCGATCGGTTTCTCGCCGGAACCGATTCCACCCTGCGGCATCTGCCAGGCGGCGCTCTTCATGTCGCTGCGCTGCGCGACGAAGACGCGGCTTTGGCGGTTGAGCAACATGATCCCCACGCAGGGCCGGTATCTGCGCGTCACGGCAGTTCCTGGTGCCCGACCACGGATGTCGCCGGCGCCAGCACGAAACCCTTGGCCTCGAGCGTGGGAATCCAGGCCAGCAGCCGTTCGATCGAGATCGGATAGGGCATCGCGAAGGCGACCGCGGCACCCTCGCTGCGCGCGATCCGCTCGATCTGCTGCAGCCTGCCGTCGATCGCGATGCGCGAGGCCTCGGTATCGAGATAGTGATTGTTGACGACGATCGGCACAGCGATGCGCTGCGACAATGCGGGCACGACGCTCATCGGGGCGGTGCCGTTGTCGACATAAAGGAAACCGCGTTCGCCGAGCGCTTCGAGGATCGGACCGATCAGCGCCGCGTCGCCGGTAAAGCGCGAGCCCATCTGCGCCGCGACGCCGACCGCGCCTTCGGCGCGATCGAGAATGCCGCCGAGCCGCGTGATGTTGTCTTCCATCGGCCGGTCGTCGAGCAGGGCCAGCGGACCGGGATCGTCGTTCGGATAGTCGAGCGGCTCCATCGGCAGCTCGACCAGCACTTCATGCCCCTTCGCCCGGGCGCGCGCGATCCAGTCCGGCAGTTTCCGGCTGTAGGGACTGAACGCCAGCGTCACCGCACCGGGCATCTGCTGGATGATGGCTTCGGTCGCGGCGTCGCTGAGCCCCAGCGACACGAACACGATGGCGATGCGCGGCCGCGGCTCGCCGTCGGGGAACGGCGCCGCGTAGAGCCGCCACGGCAGGTTCGGATCGTAGGGCGGCGCGGGAAGCGCCGCCGTCTGCACGGCGGCCGGATCGCCGGCTTCGGCGTCGGGCTTCGGCGCCGGCACGGCATCGTCGATTGTCGCCGCGGCGTCTGCCGGTTCAGTTGCCTCGGCCGCTTGGGTCGCCGCCGCGCGCGCATGGTCGGCAGGTTCGGCGGCGGCGGTTTCTTCGGTCTCGAACGCGACTTCGACCGCTGCGTCATCGGCCGCCGGCTCTTCCGCGGCCGGTTCTTCGGCCGGCGCATCGCCGGTGTCGGCGCTGTCATCGCTGCCGGTGCCGGCGTCGTCCGTGTCGCCGGTCGCCGTGTCGGCCTCCGACGCCGAGAGCGCGGTTGGCTCGTCCGTCGCCGTCGCCGGCTCTCCGGCCGTTGCCGTGTCGCCGCCGTCGGTTGCTTCGCTGGCGGCCGTCGCGTCGCCGGTCGCGATCGGCACATCCGACAGGGCGACCGCACCCTCGCCGAAATCGGCGGCAAGCTCCGTCTCGGCCGGCGTCGCGCCGCCTTCGTCCGCACCGGTAGCGGTTTCGATCGCGGCAGGCGATCCGTTCGGCGCTTCCGCGTCGGCCTCGATGCCGGGTCCGGCGCCGGCCGGATCGATCGCCGCGTCGTCGGCCGGTGCGTCGGTTCCGGCATCCGTTCCGATCGTTGCGGCCGGCGTCGCGCCGCTGTCTGCGGTCGCCGCCGGTGCCGGATCGAGCTGGAAGACGATTTCGGGCGTGGTCGTCAGCCACGGCCGCAGCTGGCCGGTGGCATCGAGCCAGACCAGCACGGCGACCAGGGCCGCCACTGCCATTCCCGCCAGGACGATCAAACCGCGCATGAACCGATCCAGGTCCGGCGGGCGGGCGAGTCCGCCGGCGCCGCTCCGAAACCGTCCGGGGCCGATTCGCTATTCTGCGGCCTGGGGCGACAGCAACGCCAGCCCGCGCAGCAGGTCGAGCGCCCGGGTGAGCTGATAGTCGATCGGCGCATCTTCCGCCGCATCGGTCGCCGCCGGGGCCGTCGTTTCGCCATCCGCCGGCTCTTCCGTCGGCTCGCTGATCGGTTCGCTCTCGGGGAAGGCTTCGGCCGGCTCCTCGACATCCTCGCCGTCGAGCGCGCCGCGCAGGTCGGCCTCGCTGCGGATTCCGCCATTCTCGATGACCTCGATCGTGGCCTGCTCGACCTCGATGTCGGGCACGATGCCGAGCGCCTGGATCGAACGGCCGGACGGCGTGTAGTAGCGCGCGGTGGTGAGCCGGATCGCACCCTGGCCCTGCAGCGGAATGATCGTCTGTACCGAGCCTTTGCCGAACGACCGCGTACCCAGCAGGATTGCGCGGTGATGGTCCTGCAGGGCGCCGGCGACGATCTCTGACGCCGAGGCCGATCCGCCGTTGATCAGCACCACCATCGGCAGGCCGTCCAGAATGTCGCCGCCCTCCGCATTGTAGCGCTGCGCGTTGCTGTCGTCGCGACCGCGGGTCGAGACGATCTCGCCCTTGTCGAGGAACTCGTCGGAGACTGCGATCGCCTGGTCGAGCAGACCGCCCGGATTGTTGCGAAGATCGAGCACGAAACCGATCAACTCGCCGCCCGCCTCTTCCTGCAGTTTGGCGACTGCCTTCTGCAACTCGGTGTCGGTCTTCTCGCTGAAGCTGGTGATCCGGACATAGCCGATATTCGGCTCCTCGAGCCGGCTGCGCACCGACTGGATCGTGATCACGGCGCGGCGCAGCGTGACGTCGAACGGTTCGGTATCGCCGCGCAGGATCGTCAGCGTGATCTCGGTATCGACCTCGCCGCGCATCAGGTCGACCGCCTCGTTGAGCGTCAGGCCGAGCACCGGTTCGCCGTCGAGATGGGTGATGAAGTCGCCCGGCTGAACGCCGGCGCGGAAAGCCGGCGTGTCGTCGATCGGCGACACCACGCGGACCAACCCGTTCTCCAGCGTGACTTCGATGCCGAGCCCGCCGAACTCGCCCCGCGTCTGCACCTGCATGTCGGCGAAACTTTCGGCGTTGAGATAGGACGAATGCGGATCGAGCGAGCCGAGCATGCCGTTGATGGCGGCCTCGATCAGCTGCTGGTCCGTCACTTCCTCGACATAGCTCGATCGCACGCGCTCGAACACGTCGCCGAACAGGCTGAGCTGCCGGTAGGTTTCCGAACTGTCGGAGGCGGCGACCGAGCCGGCGCTGGCGGACACGAGCAGGACGGCCGCGAGGGCCGCAGGACGGGCAAAGCGTTTCATCGGCGGGGCGATTCCTCGGTACTATTGCAGGTTGCGCCGGCGACTATCCGCCGGCGACGATTCCGAGCCAGGGGGCCGGGTCGATGGGCTGTCCGGCGCGACGCAGTTCGACGTAAAGCTCGGGGTCTTTTTCGGTTCCGGTGGCCATGGCGCCGGCCGGCTCGCCAGCCAGAACCCATTGGCCGACCCGGGCATCGACGCGGCCGAGGCCGGCCAACAACGAATGATACCCATCGCTATGTTCGACGATCAAGATTAGTCCATAGCCGCGGAATGGCCCGGCAAAAACCACGCGGCCGTCATAGGGCACAACCACTTGTGCGCCCGGTCGGCTCGTCAAATAGAGGCCGCGGCTGGCTTCGCCGGTTGCGGTAACGCCGCCGTAACCGATGACGATTTCGCCGCGAACGGGCATGGCCAGCCCGCCCGGCTCGGTCGGAAAGGCGCGCATCTCGGGCACCAGGCCGGTCGCAGGGAGATCGGGCAGGGCGGCCACCTGCTCGCCCGCGAACGCCGGCTTCTCGGCCGGCGGTTTCGCCTCGGCAAGACGCGCGATCAGGTCGCGGAGATCTTCCGCCTCCTCGGCGAGCTGCGCGAGGCGCGCTTCGCTCTCGGCACGTTCGGCGTCGGTTTCGGCGAGCAGTTCCTCCTGGCGGGCCGCGAGCGTCGCGAGCGTCTCGTTCTCGCTGCGCAGCGCCGCGGCGGTTTCTTCCGCCGAAACTTGCTGCGCCGCGATGGTTTCGCGCAGGGCCGCGAGGTCGGCGAGGTCGGCGCGCATGCGCTCGGCATGAGCCGCGAGCCGCGGATAGATCTGCTCCAGCAGGGCGGCAGCGCGCGCCCGGTCGATCGGGTTGCCTTCCGCGAACAGCACCGATTCCGGCGGCGTGAGCGCAAGACGCTGCAGGGCGGCCAGCGTGGCGACCGCCTGCCTGCGGTCGGCGTGCAGCCGCTGCTCGATCGTCGCGACCGCCTCTTCGAGCGTACGCAGCGAATCCTCGAGCGCGCTCAGCCGTTCCTCGTGATCCTGCATCGCCGCGGCGGTCTCGATCTGCCGGCGGCGCAGGGTGGCCGCCTCGGCTGCGATCAGTTCGGACTGTTTCTCGAGCTCGGCCGCGCGCTCGCGCTCGCTCTCGATCGAACGTTCGATCGTGTCGAGCGTCGGCGGCTCGGGCCGATCCTGCCCGGCAACCGGCGCCGCCAGCCACGCCGCAAGACCTGCGATCGCCAGGAAGGAAACGACAGCGCGCAGCGGAACCGTCCGGCGCATCGTCGTCCGCGTCAGCGCGCGGCCCGGCCCGCCGCCGCGGCCGCCGCGCCGTCGCGCCCCTCGGCGGCCTCGGCGACCAGCAGCGGGCGCCCGGTCATCGCCAGCGGCTGCGCAAGGTTCATCAGCGACAGCACGGTCGGCGCGATGTCGGCGAGCTTGCCGTCGCGGAGCGCGGCGATGCCGGGCGGTGCGTTGACCAGCAGGACCGGCACGCGATTGACGGTATGCGCGGTGTGCGGCTGATTACTGTCGGGATCGCGCATGCATTCGGCATTGCCGTGATCGGCGGTGATCAGCAGCGCGCCGCCGGCCCGGCGGACCGAAGCCGCCAGCCGGCCGAGACAGGCGTCGACCGCTTCGACGGCGCGGATCGCGGCCGCGATATCGCCGCTGTGGCCGACCATGTCGGTGTTGGCGTAGTTGCACACGATCAGGTCGAATGTGCCGGTCGCAACCGCGGCGACCAACCGGTCGGTCAGTTCCGGCGCCGACATTTCGGGCTGGAGATCGTAGGTCGCGACCTTCGGCGACGGCACCAGGATGCGTTCTTCGCCCTCGAAGAGCTGTTCCTCGCCGCCGTTGAAGAAGAATGTGACGTGCGCATATTTCTCGGTTTCGGCCGCGCGCAACTGTTTCAGACCGTGGCTCGCCACGACGGCGCCGAGCGTTTCGGTCAGCCGCTCGTTGGGAAAGAGCGTCGTCAGGAACGGGTTCAGCGCCGCCGCGTACTCGGTCATGCCGACCGAGGCGGCGAACGCCGGCCGGCGCGCCCGGGCGAAACCGTCGAACGCGGGCTCGAGCAGCGCCGCCAGAATCTGCCGCACGCGATCGGCGCGGAAATTGGCCGAGAGCAGCGTGTCGCCGTCCTGCATGCCGCGATAGCCCTGGATCACGGTAGGCTGCACGAACTCGTCGGTCTCGCCGCGCGCGTAGGCGGCCTCGATCGCGGCGTGCGCGTCGGCCGCGACCTGTTCCGATCGGCCGAGCGCCATCGCGCGCCAGGCGCGCTCGCACCGCTCCCAGCGCTTGTCGCGATCCATCGCATAGTAGCGGCCGATGACCGTGACGACGCGCGTGCGCGTGAGCGGCTGGATCGCCGCCATGAAACCGTCGAGATAGCCGCCGGCGCTCTTCGGCGGCGTGTCGCGCCCGTCGAGGAAGGCATGGATCGCAACGCTCACGCCGGCGGCGTCGAGAAGGCGCGCCAGCGCCAGCAGATGATCCTGGTGCGAATGCACGCCCCCGGGCGAAACCAGCCCCATCAAATGGCAGGTACCGTTGCCGGCGCGCGTGCGCGCGATCAGCGTCTTGAGCACGGGGTTGTCGGCAAGCGATCCGTCGGCGATCGCGGCATCGATGCGCGGCAGGTCCTGCATGACGACGCGGCCGGCGCCGAGATTCATGTGGCCGACCTCGGAATTGCCCATCTGGTCGGCCGGCAGGCCGACATGATGTTCGGAGGCATCGACCAGCGCATGCGGGCTGGCGGCCATGAACGCATCCCAGTTGGGCGTGCGGGCGAGCGCGATCGCATTGCGGTCGCTCGGCGGCGCCTCGCCCCAGCCGTCGAGGACGCAGAGCACGACCGGGCGCGGCGGCGAAAGGCGGGCGGCGGACATGGCGGCAATATAGGGACTGGCCGGGGGCCGGGAAACCGGCTCGAAGGCCGCAGATCCGGCGGGCGCGATCGAAATCCGGACCTGCGGATCGCACGGTCCGGTGTTAGCATGGGTCCGAACCGGCAGGCTGGAAAGACGGGCGATGGACCGGTCGATCTATTTGGTCAATCCGCGCGAGGGCGCCCCGGGCTACTTCAACATGGAAGTGCTCGGCGCCTGGGGTGTCGGCAATTTGGTCAATCTCGCCGACCTCACCACAACCACGGTCGCGGCGATGGTGCCGGCGGGCTGGCGCGTTTCGCTGTGCGACGAGCGCGTCCAGCAGGTCGATTTCGATACCGATGCCGCCATCGTCGGGATCACCGGCAAGGTCTCGCAGCGCGACCGCATGATCGAACTCGCCGGGGAATTTCGCGTGCGCGGGAAGACGGTGCTGATCGGCGGCCCGTACGCCTCGCTCAACCCCGACGACATGCGTCCCCATTGCGACGTGCTGGTGACCGGCGAAATCGAAGAGATCGCCGCCGGCATGTTCGCCGAGCTGGCGTCGGGCAAGTTCGAGCCTTCCTACAACGGTACCAGGCCCGACCTGCGCACGTCGCCGATGCCGCGCTGGGATCTCTACCCGCGCCGGAACGCGCTGGTCGGCCAGATCCAGACCTCGCGCGGCTGCCCGTTCGAGTGCGAGTTCTGCGATGTAATCCAGTATCTCGGCCGCAAGCAGCGCTGGAAGGAGCCCGATCAGGTCATCCGCGAACTCGAAGCGCTCTACGCGATTGGATACCGCAATGTCTATCTGGCGGATGACAATCTGACGGTGGTGCGCCGCCGCGCGCGCGAACTGCTCGAAGCGCTTTCCGCCTGGAACGAACAACGGGAGCGGACAAAGCGGGTCCGCTTCGCAACCCAGCTCTCGATCGACATCGCACGCGACGACGACATGCTGGCGCTGTGCCGGCGGGCGGGTCTGCAGAACGTCTTCATCGGTATCGAAACGCCGAACGAGGAAAGTCTCGCCGAAACGCACAAGCGGCAGAACCTGCGCATCGATCTCGCCGCGGAGGTCGAAAAATTCGCCCGGCATGGAATCGGCGTGACGGCCGGGTTCATCGTCGGTTTCGATCATGACGGCCCGGACATATTCGAGCGCCAGCGCGATTTCATCCAAAAACTGCCGGTGCCGCTGGCGATGGTCAGCATCCTGGTGGCGCCGGCGGCGACGCCGTTGCGCGCGCGCATTGCCGCCGAAGGTCGCCTGATCGGCGACGATCGTGTGGGCGGGGGCGGCCTGCTGCGCACCAACATTCGGCCCCAGCGCATGAGCTACGACGAGCTGATCGAAGGAACCCGCTGGTTGCTGCACGCGATCTACGAGCCGGGGGCGTTTCTGGCGCGCATCGAGCGTTTCGTTGCGCTGGCGCCGTCGCACGGCGTCAAACCGATCCCGCGCGCCCCGCTGCCGCCGGAAAGAATTCTTCTCGAGCGCATGGCACGCCGCGGTGCCGGCGAGCGCCGCATGGTGCGCCGGGTCTGGAATCTCGGCATCCAGCGCCCCGATCTGCGGTCGGAGTTGATCTATTCGCTGATGAGCTATTGCCAGGTTCGCTACCTTCTCGATGTTCAGGATATCTGGCGCCCGGGGTTGGTCGGGACCGATCGCCCGGAATTCCTCGCCGCCTGATTGCGCCGCGCCGCTCAGGCGCGATGGTAGGGGTGGCCGGCGAGGATCGAGCTCGCGCGATAGAGCTGTTCGGCCAGCATCGCGCGCGCCAACAAATGCGGCCAGGTCATTCGTCCGAACGACAGCAGCAGGTCGGCGGCGCGCCGTACTTCGTCGGTGAGACCGTCGGCGCCGCCGATCGCGAACACGAGCGCCGGCCGTCCTTCCTCCTGCCAGGCGCGGATGCGCGCGGCGAAGCTCCCGCTGTCGAGATCGCGTCCGCGCGCATCGAGCGCGATCAGCACCCGGCCCGGCGGGTTCGCCGCCGCCGCGACGATCTGCGCCGACTCCGCCGCCTGCCGGCGTGCCGGATCGCCGAGGCGCGAATCGATCTCGGCGAGCCCGACCGGCCAGGGCAGGCGCCGGACGTAATCCTCGTAAAGCGGTCGCGCCGGATCGCCGGCCTTCCAGCGTCCGCCGGCGAGGATGCGGATCGCGAACCCGCCGCTGCGGCCCGCGCCGCGTGGCGTTTTGCCCGCGCCGCGCGGCGTTTTGCCCGCGCTTGCGCGCCTATGCGACCTCTTTGTTCCCATGGCGACAGAAGACTATGCTGCCGCGCCGCCGCTGTCGCGCCGGAAGCGCCGCCGCCACCAGCCACCCGCCGAGCCCGACCGACCGACCATGTTCTTCCGCCAGCCCGCCTCCCTGCCCGAACGGATCGGCTTCCTGCTGGTGCCGCGTTTCAGCCTGATCGGGTTCGCGGCTTGGATCGATCCGCTGCGCAGCGCCAACCGCATGTCGGGCCGCACGCTCTATTCCTGGCACATCGTCTCGAAAGACGGCCAGCCGGTGACGGCCTCGAGCGGCGTGCCGGTGATGCCGGAGGCCTCGATCGACAACGCGCCGCCGCTCGACGCGGTCGTGGTGCTGGCGGGGCTCGACGGGCACAGCTACGACGAGAAGCCGGTCTTCGCCTGGCTGCGCAAGCTGGCGCGCCAGGGCGTCGAGATCGGCGCCTCCTCGCTCGGCCCCTACGTGTTGGCCAAGGCGGGCCTGCTCGACGGCTATCGCTGCACGGTGCACTGGGAAAATATCGCCGGCTTCGCCGAGGCGTTTCCCGATCTCGACGTCACGGCCGAGATTTTCGAGATCGACCGCGACCGGTTCACCTGTTCGGGCGGCATCGCGGCACTCGACATGATGCTGCATTTGATCGCAGCCCAGCATGGCGCCGCGCTGGCGGCGCAGGTCTCGGACCAGTTCATCCACGACCGCATCCGCGACCGGCACGATCGCCAGCGCATGGCGCTGCCGGCACGGCTCGGCGTGCGCCATCCGAAGCTCGTCGCCGTCGTGCAGCGCATGGAGCGCAGTCTCGAGGAACCGGTCTCGCGCGCAAAGCTGGCGCGCGAGGTCGGGCTGTCGACCCGCCAGCTCGAGCGGCTGTTCCGCAAATATCTCGGCTGCACGCCGACCCGGCACTATCTGGAGCTGCGCCTGGAACATGCGCGGCGCCTGCTCCTGCAGACCGACATGTCGGTGCTCGCCGTCGCGCTCGCCTGCGGCTTCGTCTCGGCGTCGCATTTCTCGAAATGTTTCCGCGAACTGTTCGGCCGCACGCCGCGCGCCGAACGCGGCATGGCCGCATAACGCTCAAACGAAACGGGCGGAACCTTGTGGGTTCCGCCCGCGCAAATTCGTCAGATCTGACGCCGCGCGCCGATCAGCGGCTGCCCGCCTCGCGCGCCGCCGCCGAACCCTGGCGTTTGGCCATGAACTGCTTGGCCGTTTCGACCGCCACCGCCGCGTCGCGGCAATAGGCGTCGGCGCCGATCGATTCCGCGAACTGCTCGTTGAGCGGCGCGCCGCCGACCAGCACGACATAGTCGTTGCGGATGCCCTTTTCGATCATCGCGTCGATTACGACCTTCATGTACGGCATGGTCGTGGTCAGCAGCGCCGACATGCCGAGAATGTCCGGCTGATGCTCCTCGATCGCCTTGAGATAGTTTTCGACCGGGTTGTTGATGCCGATGTTGATGACCTCGAAGCCGGCGCCTTCCATCATCATCGCCACGAGATTCTTGCCGATGTCGTGGATGTCGCCCTTCACGGTGCCGATCACCATCTTGCCGATCTTCGGCGCACCGGTTTCCGCCAGCAGCGGCCGGAGGATCGCCATGCCCGCCTTCATCGCGTTGGCGGCGAGCAGCACTTCCGGCACGAACAGGATGCCGTCGCGGAAGTCGATGCCGACGATGCGCATGCCCTCGACCAGCGCCTTGGTCAGCACGTCGTAGGGGGTCCATTTGCGCTCGAGCAGGATATGGACGGCTACCTCGATCTCCTCCTTGAGACCGTCATAGAGGTCGTCCTGCATCTGATGGACGAGGTCTTCGTCGTTCAGGCTTCGGAGATCGAGATCGCCCTCGTCGGCCATGGGCCAACCCTCCCGCGGGAAAACCGTTGCGAAACCGTGCCTTGCCGGCCGCATCAACGGGCAGGATAGGCCGTGTTTTTGTGCCACGAAACGCGTTTGCGCGCGACATCTATTACCGGCCACGCGACACCGAAGCTGCCGGACCCATGCGATCTTCGCCTGTCTGCCCCGCGACGAGGGGGCTTTGACGCGTTTTCGCGCGGGGGCTTAAATCCGGGCCGCAGCACCCATTGCGGGAGGCCCCCACCCGAAATGCCTGCCGGCTCCCCAGCGTCCGCGCCCA
>Ga0187893_10002544_pt1 | contig 39755 bp, 42 predicted proteins | sample MA1701074metaG_FD_139574 | JGI IMG/M metagenome (GOLD analysis project Ga0187893, IMG submission 139574) | White microbial mat communities from a basaltic lava cave in the Kipuka Kanohina Cave System on the Island of Hawaii, USA - MA170107-4 metaG ...
GCGCCTGGTCAAGGACTCGGGCGCGAAGGCCGACTGATGGAGCTTGGCATTCGCGGCCGCACGGCGCTCGTCACCGGCGCGAGCATGGGGATCGGCAGGGGAATCGCGACCGCGCTGGCGCGCGAGGGGGCGAGGCTCGCCGTCGTCGCGCGCCGCCGCAATCTGCTCGAGGAGCTCCAGAAGGAGCTCGGCGAGAAGCTGGTGATCATCGAATGCGATTTTCTCCGGGAGAATTCCGTCGAAAGGATCGCATCGGCGGCGCTCGACGGCCTGGGGTCGGTGGAGATCCTGGTGAACAACGCCGGCGGCAGCCGCCGCTTCACGCTGGAGGCGAGCGAGGCGCAGTGGGACGAGGCGCTGACGCTCAACTTCACGCGCCAGCGCCAGCTCACGCACCGGCTGCTGCCGCAGATGATCGCGCGCAAGTGGGGCCGCATCGTGAACATCACCGGCAAGTCCGAGCCCGAGGGGCTGAACGGCGCGTTCGCCGCCAAGGCCGCGGTGCATTCGTGGGCCAAGGGCCTGTCGCGCGAGGTGGGCAGGCACGGCATCACCGTGAACTGCGTGCCGCCGGGCCGCATCATCAGCGAGCAGATCCTGCGCAACTACCCGCCCGAGTTCCGCAGGAAGGAGAGCGAGGAGGACATCCCGGTCGGCGAGTACGGCCAGCCCGCCGACATCGCGAACCTGGTGTGCTTCCTCGCCTCGCCGCTCGCGCGCTACATCACCGGCGCGGTGATCCCGGTGGATGGCGGACTAAGGAGGTACCAATTTTGAAGCTCATCGTTCTGGTGCTGGCCGCGATCGCCATTCCGTGCGCGGCTCAAACCTACCCCAACAAGCCGATCCGCCTGGTGGTGCCGTTCGCCCCGGGCGGCTCGAGCACCATCGTCGCGCGCAGCGTCGCCGCCGAGATGGAGAAGGCTCTCGGGCAGTCGATCGTGATCGAGAACAAGGGCGGCGGCGGGGGCAACCTCGCGATGCACGACGTGGCGCGCGCGGACGGCGACGGCTACACGCTGATCATCGGCCACGTCGGCAGCCTGGCGATGACGCCGTACATCACGCCGAACCTCGGCTACGACGTGAACCGCGACTTCGCTCCGGTGTCGCTGCTCGCCAAGGTGCCGAACATCTTCGTGGTGCACGCCGACGTGCCGGCGAAGAACCTGCGCGAGTTCGTCGCGCTCGCCAAGGCGAAGCCCGGGCAGTACTACTACGGCTCGGCGGGCAACGGCAGCGCCGGACATCTGGCGATGGAATACCTGAAGCTGGTGAGCGGCATGGACCTGCAGCACGTGCCGTACAAGGGCACCGGGCCGAACCTGGTCGATCTGGTCGCCGGGCGCACGCACGCCACCTCCGCCGGAACGCCGCCGCTGATGCCGCACGTAAAGAGCGGCAAGCTGCGCGTGATCGCGGTCGGAACGCCGCAGCGCCTGCCCGCGCTGCCGGAGGTCGGCACGGTTGCCGAGCAGGGCTACCCGGGATTCGAGACCAGCCAGTGGTACGGGCTCAACGCCCCGGCGAAGACCCCGCCGGCGATCATCAAGCGGCTCGCCGACGAAGCGGCGAAGGCGGTGAAGAGCGCCTCGGTCACCGAACGCTTCAGGGCCGACGACGCCGAGTCGGTCGGCTCGACGCCGCAGGCGTACGCCGAGTTCATCGCGAAAGAGCAGGCGCGCTGGAAGGAAGTGATCCAGAAGGCGGGAGTGAAGGCGGACTGATGTACGACGTGATCGTCGTCGGCGGCGGCAATGCCGCGCTTTGCGCGGCCATCTCCGCTTCCGAGGTTTCCAGGAAAATCCTGGTTCTGGAAAGGGCGCCGGAGGAGGAATCCGGCGGCAACTCGCGCTTCACCGCGGGCCTGCTGCGCTGCGTCTACAACGGCGTCGAGGACCTGAAGCAGGTGGTCGAGCTCAGCCCCGACGAGGTCGCGCGCAGCGACTTCGGCACCTACACCGAGGAGCAGTTCTTCGACGACATGGCGCGGGTCACGGAGTATCGCTGCGATCCGGACCTGACCGAGATCCTCGTAAAGCAAAGCCTCCCTACGGTCGTATGGATGCGGAAGAACGGCGTGCGTTTCACCGCGGCCTGGGGGCGGCAGGCGTTCAACGTCGGCGGCAGGTTCAGGTTCTGGGGCGGCCTCACGGTCGAGGCCGTGGGCGGCGGGCCGGGCCTGGTCGATTCGCTCACCCAGATCGCGCGCAAGAAGGGAGTCGAGATCTGGTACCGCGCGCGCGCCGTGTCGCTCGTCGCCGATGATGCGGGAGTTCACGGGGTCGTCGTCAAGCACGAGGGCAAGAGCAAGACCCTTTCCTCGCGCTCGGTGGTTCTCGCCGCCGGCGGCTTCCAGGCGAACACCGAGTGGCGCACGCGCTACATGGGCCCCGGCTGGGAGCTCGCCAAGGTGCGCGGCACGCGCTTCAACACCGGCGACGGCATCCGCATGGCGCTCGACATCGGCGCCGCGGCGCACGGCAACTGGTCGGGCTGCCACGCGGTCGCCTGGGACCGCAACGCGCCGGAGACCGGCGACCTCGCGGTGGGCGACAGCTTCCAGAAGCATTCGTATCCGTGGGGCGTGTACATCAACGCCGAGGGCAGGCGCTTCGTCGACGAGGGCGCCGACTTCCGCAACTACACCTACGCCAAGTACGGCCGCGTGATCCTGCAGCAGCCCCGGCAGTTCGCCTGGCAGATCTTCGACGGCAAGGTGAAGCAGCAGCTGCGCGACGAGTACCGCATCAAGCAGGTCACCAAGATCACCGGCAACACGCTGGAGGAGCTGGTGTCGAGGATGGACGACACCGACCGGAACACCGCGCTCGAGACGCTGAAGCAGTACAACGCCGCGGTGCGCACCGACATCCCGTTCAATCCCAATGTGAAGGACGGTCGTTGCACGGAGAATTTGCAAGTAAACAAATCCAATTGGGCGAACACGCTCGATACGCCGCCGTTCGAGGCCTACGCGGTGACCTGCGGCATCACCTTCAGCTTCGGCGGCCTGAAGATCAATACCCGCGCGCAGGTGTTGAACACCGACGGCGAGCCGATCCCGGGGCTTTACGCCGCGGGCGAGCTAGTGGGCGGGATCTTCTGGTTCAACTACCCGGGCGGCTCGGGCCTCACCAACGGCGCCGTGTTCGGGCGCCTGGCGGGGAAAAACGCCGCTACTTCGGCGGCGGGCTGACCTGCATGCGGACCACGACGTGGTTCGCGTCGTGCTGCAGGTTGACGGGCGCTCCCGCCACCAGGTGGCCGCGGTTCCCCGGCACCTGAGTCGAGATCGCCGCGCCCGGCGGCACCACGATCTTCTGCGCGCCGCCCTCGTAGGTCATGGTGAGTTCGCGTCCGCTGGCCGCCTGCACCGTCGCGGACACCGTCGCATTCGTCATGGTCTGGTCGTCGCGCCCGTCGAAGGGCCGGTGGCCGGGATTGAGCGGCTTCGGGAAGCGGCGCACGTCGAGCGCGGTCAGCGTGCCGTCGGGGCGCTTCATCGAGGTGACGCCGAGGAAGTCGCCCGGCTTGATGTCGGCGAGCGCGATCGGCTGCAGGAACACGATTTCGGTTGTCTCGACAAGAAGGACCTGGGTCTTGCCGTCCACGGTGAGCGTCTTTCCGTCGAAGCCGCTGATCGTTCCCCGGACGCGCGTCAGGGCCTGCGCGGCGGCCGCGGTCGCGACCACCAGCAGCAGCACGATTCCAAGCTTACTGCGGCGGCCTGACGCCATCTTTGCTGACCGTAACGCGTTGCGCCACGAGCTGGTCGCCCTTTTGCGCGGCGCTGGTGAAGATCCATTCGCCGGGCTTGAGGTCGGCGCGCGTGCCCGGCGCGAAGGTGTAGTACTCGGTTTGCGGCGTCACCAGGATCTTCTGCTCGCCGTCCTTGTTCTTGAGCGTGAGCTCCGTGCCGGCACCGACCTGCGCGGTGCCCTCGAGCGTCGCGTTCGTCATCATGGAATCGGGAATCGAATCCCAGCGCGCGTGCATCTGCGGCACCTGCGGTCCCAGGGCGTGAACGCGCCGCGCAACGAGGCGGCCGTCGGGTCCTTCCACCGAGGTGACGCCGACGTAGGCGCCGGGCTTGAAATCCGCCGCCGACCCCTTCTTTGTCGTCGACACCTGCGCGTCGGGGGCGAGCTGGATCTGCAGGGCCTTGCCGTCGCGCGACTTGACCGAGAGCACGTCCCCGCTCAGCGCGGTGATCTCGCCGCGCACGCGGGTAGGCGCCTGGGCAAAGGCAGCCGTGGCGGCGAAGAGAAGGAAGAACAGGGCGAGCCGCTTCATGAGAACTCCTCCTTGTATGGCCGGCTAACAGGCCGGCCCCGGGCCGCATTCCCTAGTCGATCCTGGCGCCCGAGCGGCGCACCACGTCGGCCCACTTGGCCGAGTCGCGGCGGATGAGCTCGGCGAACTGCTCCGGCGTGCCGCCGCCGCCCTCGCTGCCGAGCTGGGCGAAGCGCTCCCGCGTCTCCGGCACGAGGATTGCCGCGTTGATCGCCTTGTTGAGGCGGTCGAGGATGGGGCGGGGCAGGCCCGCGGGTGCGATCACGCCGCTCCACAGGTCGACCTCGTAGCCCGGCACGCCGGCCTCGGCGAGCGTCGGCACCTCGGGCAGGCTGATCGAGCGCTTCGCGCCGCTGACCGCAAGCGCGCGCACGCGGCCGGCGCGCACGTGCTGCGCGATCGAGTTGGTGCTTTCGAACATGAGCTGCACCTGCCCCGAGATCAGGTCGGCGATCGCCGGCGCGCCGCCCTTGTAGGGGATGTGCACGATGTCGGTGCCGGTCATGTGTTCGACAGCTTGCCGGGGTTCTGCCTGGCGAAATCGATGAGCTTCCTTACGGAATCGAAATCCGTCTTTGGCGAAACCGCGAGCAGCAGGTAGCCGGTGGTGACCACCGCCACCGGCTGCAGGTCGCGCTCGATGTCGTAGGGCAGCTTCGCCACCATGTGGCGCGTGATGGCGAGCGCGCCCACCGGGCCCTGGCCGAGGGTGTAGCCGTCGGGCGCGGCCTTCGCGACCGCGTCGATGCCGATGGTGAGCGCGCCGCCGGGGCGGTTCTCGACCACCACGTTGCCGCCGAGCTGGCGCCCGAGCTCCGGCGCGAGCAGGCGCGCCACGTTGTCGGTGGCGCTCCCCGCCGCCTGCGGGACGATCAGGCGGATGGGCCGCTCGGGGTATTGGGCAAGAGCCGCCTGTGCCAGTGCGGCACAGGCGATTCCCGCAAGCAACTTCTGCTTCAGGGCTGCAGCTGGCCGCGGACTTCGCCGCCCTTGTAGCGGTTGGTGTGCACGTTCACGTACAGGTTGCCGGCCCTGAGATCCTCGATCTGCTGGGGCGTGAGCTTGCGCCCGGCGGGGACGGTGTAGGTGTCGCCGCTCTTGTCGAGCGGCACGATCACCGGGCCGTTGGCGCCCTTGGCGCCGCGGTGGATGTGCGCCATCGTGCCCTGCACGTCCTTGGTGGTGGCGCTGCCGGTGATGGTGCCGTCCTCGGCGACGCGGAAGCTGCCCGAGCCCGAGCCGGGCACGGTGACCGGCGGCACTTCCTCGCCTCCGGCGAGGCTCACCTTGATCGCGCCGCTGCCGGGCATCCAGTCGGGCATCACGCCCTGCACCCGCGCGCACGCCGCCAGGCTGAGCACCGCGATTGCGGGCAAGATTTTAACCGTCAGTGTTTTCATGGTTCCTCCTCCTCCTCCTCGATAGATCCGAACACGGGGACGGCTAGAATATTCCCATGCCGCGCATCGCCGCTTCAACCGCTCTTTCGCGCCTGCGGATCCTCGACTTCTCGCGCGTCAGGGCCGGGCCGACCTGCGTGCGCCAGTTCGCCGACTTCGGCGCCGACGTGATCAAGATCGAGTCGCCGCCCGGCGTCGATCCGAACGAAGGCATGGGCGGGCCGCGCCACGGGCCCGACATGCAGAACCTGCACCGCAACAAGCGCTCGATGACGCTCAACCTCAAGCTGCCCGAGGCGCGCGGGGTGCTCGAGCGCCTGGTGAAGAGCGCCGACGTGGTGGTGGAGAACTACCGCCCCGACGTCAAGTTCCGCCTGGGGATCGACTATGGCTCGCTGGAAAAGCTGAACCCCAGGATCATCCTGGCGAGCATCTCGGGCTTCGGCCAGGACGGCCCCTACCGCGACCGGCCGGGCTTCGACCAGATCGCGCAGGGCATGAGCGGCCTCATGTCGGTGACCGGCCTGCCCGGGCAGGGCCCGGTGCGCACCGGCGCGGCGATCGCCGACCTCGCCGCCGGCCTTTACGCGGCGCTCGGCGTGATGACCGCGCTCCTCGAGCGCGAGACCTCGGGCAGGGGGCAGTGGGTGCAGAGCTCGCTCCTGCAGGCGGGGATCTCGCTGCTCGACTTCCAGGCGGCGCGCTACCTGATGGAGGGCGACGTGCCGCCGCAGGTGGGCAACGACCACCCGACGAGCATGCCGACCTCGGCCTACAGGACGAAGGACGGGCACATCAACGTTGCGGCCTCGGGCGAGGGCATGTGGGCGAGCCTGTGCAAGGCAATCGGCCGCGAGGACATGCTCGCCTCGCCCGACTTCAAGGGCGGGAAGAAGCGGGCCGAGAATCGCGTCAAGCTGAATGCGATCTTGAGTGAAAGCCTTTCCAAGAAAACCGGCGCCGAATGGATCGAGATCCTGAACCAGGCCGGCATCCCGTGCGGGCCGATCTACAATGTCGACGAGGTCTTCGCCGACCCGCAGGTGAAGCACCTCGGCGTCGCCACGGCCGTCGAGCATCGCAAGCTCGGCCGCAAGCAGGTCCTGGCGAATGCCGCCGTCCTGTCGCGCACGCCCGCCAAGGTCGTGGCGCCGACGCCCGAGGTCGGCGAGCATACCGACGAGATCCTGAAAGAGCTGAAGTACGACGCGGCGGAGACCGCAAAATTACGACAAGGAGGAGTGGTGTGAAGAAGCTGATTGCCTTTGCAGGAATACTTTTCTCAGGAATCTGTTTCGCGCAATACCCGAACAAGCCGATCAGCATCGTCGTCGGCTTCGAGCCCGGCGGCGGCACCGACACCACCGCGCGGATCCTGCAGCCCGTGCTCAACGAGCAGCTCGGCCAGCAGATCGTGGTCGAGAACCGCGCCGGCGCCGGCGGCAACATCGCGGTCGACCACGTGGCGAAGGCCGCGCCCGACGGCTACACCATCGTGCTGGCGAACGTCGGCGCGCTCGCGGTGAATCCGCACATCCTCAAGACGCCCTACGACCCGCTGCGCGACCTCACGCCGATCAGCATCGCCGCGGAGTTCGCCAACGTGCTGGTGGTGCAGCCCTCCCTCGGGGTGAGCTCGGTCGCCGATTTCGTGAAGCTCGCGAAAGCGAAGCCGGCCATCATCACCTATGCGTCGTCCGGAATCGGCAGCGCGGGGCACCTCTCGGGCGAGCTCCTCAGGCGCATGGCCGGCATCGACATCGTGCACGTGCCCTACAAGGGGGGCGGCCCGGCGATGCAGGGATTCCTCGGCGGCCAGGTCGATGCGTTCTTCGCCACGCCGATCTCGTCGATCTCGCAGATCCGCGCCGGCAAGGCGCGGGCGCTCGCCATCACCGGCTTGAAGCGCGCCGCGCTGATGCCCGACGTGCCGACCATCGCCGATGCCGGCTATGCGGGCTACGAGGCGCTCAACTGGTACGGCTTCCTCGGCCCCAGGGGCATGCAAAAGGACGTCGTCCAGCGCCTGAACAGGGAGCTGGTCAAGGCCCTCGCCCATCCGCAGGTCGTGGCCGCGCTGCACAAGACCGGCACCGAGCCGAAATCGAGCACGCCCGAGGAATTCGCGGCCTACATCAAGCGCGAGTACGACACCTGGGGCAAGGTGGTGAAGGAAGCCGGTATCAAGGCCCAGTAACCACGATCTTGCCGACGTGGGCGTCGGCCTGCATGCGCGACGCCGCCTCGGGCAGGTCCTTGAAGTCGTAGACCCGGTCGATTAGCGGCTTCAGCTTGCCGCTCGCGAAAAGCGGCAGCCAGTCGCGCTTGAAGCCTTCCACGGTCACCGCGCGCTGCGCGCCGTTGCGCATCTTGTTGGACACGCCGAAGAGCCTGAGGCGCTTCGAGTGCAGGGCCTCGATGTCGATCTCGCTCTTCATCACGCCGTCGACGTAGCCGACGGTGGCGAGCCGGCCTTCGTAGCCGAGAGATTTCACGCACTCGGCGAACATCGAGCCGCCGACGTTGTTGACGACGAGATTTGCGCCCTTGTTGTTTGTGGCCGTGAGAACCATCTGGGAGAAATCGGGCTTTCGGGTTTGCAAAGCGACGTCCAACCCCAGCTTCCTTAGTTTCTCCAGCTTTTCCTGAGAGCCCGAGGTCCCGATCACCTTTGCGCCCAGCGCCTTGGCGGCCAGAAGGGCGGCAACGCCGACTCCTGCCGAAACGCCCGTGACCAGGAGCCATTCGCCGGGCTGCAGGTTGCCCTGCTGCACCAGCATGTCGTAGACCACGAGGAAGGTGATCGGGATCGCCGCCGCCTCTTCCCACGAAAGGTTGGCTGGGACAGGGATGGCGTCGGCGGCATCCATCAGGGCGTATTCGGCGAACGAGCCTGGAAGCCGCCCCATCACGCGCTTGCCGTCGACCTCGCCGGCGCCCTCGGTGCCGCCGATCTTGGCGGCGCCGGGCTTGGTGAGGCCATGGCGCAGGAACTCGCCGCGGTTGAGACCTGTTGCGCGGACGCGAATCAGGAGCTGCCCGGGCCCGGGCCGAGGCGCCGCGGCATCGCGCAGCTCGAGCCGGGTTTCTCTTTCATTCGACTCGAGAAAGTACGCGCGCATGGCCGAGTGTAGCAATTCGGCGACGGGCGGCATCGGGCTTGCGCGACAGCCAAGCGCGCCTCGCTTGGCTAGCATTTTCCGAGGAGGTAACGATGATGCAGCGCCTGCGCAGGTTCCTTGTGGATTTCTGGATCGTGCTCGCTTTCGGCTTGGCGGCGGCGCTTCTCATGCCGCAGCCCCACGCCGGGCTGATCGCCACCGACGAGGTGCAGGCGCAGGACGAGCGCGCCCGCGTCAAGGCGACGCTCGAGCGCCCCGGGCTCTCCAAGGCGCTGCACAAGGCGGGAATCGCGCCGCGCGAAGCCGCGGCGCGCGTCGACGCGATGAGCGACGGGGGAATGCTTCGGCTCGCCGGCCGGCTCGACGCCGCCCTGGCGGGCGGGCAGATCAGCAACGAGACCCTGCTGCTGATCATCATCATCGTCCTGCTGCTGCTCATTCTCCTCTAGGCCTGCTCTAGGCGGCGAGCTCCAGCGGCTCGCCGCGCTCGCTCACGGTGTGCAGCCGCACCGGGCGGCGCCAGGCCTTGCGGGTGTACTCGAGGACCTTCCTGGCGCGCGCCGCGTCCAGGCCGCGGCCGTCGCTCGAGTGCTCGTGCGCCAGCACCAGGCTGCCGTCGCCCTTGAGCTCGGCGGCGGCGACGCGCGGCGCGCCGAAATTGAACTTGGGCGCGAGGATCGCCTCGCGCACCGCCTCGAGGTCGCGGTTCGCGACGCGGATCTCGTCGCCCGGGCGCACCTCGTAGACGAAAAGGTCGAGCCTCTCGGCCAGCTCGCGGTCGAGGTAGTTGCGGATGAAGCCGAAGTCGTCCTCCTCGCGCATCACCTGGCGCGCGCGCTCGAGGCCGTCGCGCCCGACGATTTGCTCCCACAGCGTGAAGCCGAGGTGGTAGGGGTTGACGGCGAGCGCGGTCTGCTCGCCCGAGGCGTAGGGCCGCACCACGTCGGAATGCGCCCTGAGCGCCTCCAGGTAGGTGGTCTGCGGCAGGAAGTCGGCCTCGCGCAGCAGGCGCGCGTGCCAGTAGGAGGCCCAGCCCTCGTTCATGATCTGGCAGGCGAACACCGGGTAGAAGTAGAGCGACTCGGCGCGCACCGCGAGGAAGATGTCGCGCTCCCACTGCTCGAGCTCGGGGGCGTAGTTGGCGATGAACCAGAGCAGGTCGTATTCGGGGTGCGGCGGCACGCGCGTGCGCTGCGGGCCGGGGTTCAGGCCGAGCGGTGCCGCCTCGGGCTCGGAGGCACCGGGGAGTTGCTGGAATTTCCTTTGAAAGACGCTCGTCGGCGGTTTCGGCTTGTCGGCAATGAATTCCGGATACCGCGCGCGGTGCAGCTCGCCGCCGACGTCGACGTGCGATTCGAGCGCGAGCGCGGCGTCGAGCACCGCCTCGACGCGCTCCAGGCCCGCCGCCTCGATCGCCTGCTGGATGCGCTGCGCGTGCGCCGCGGCGTGCTCGACGATGTTGCCGCCGGCCATGTCGTGGAAGCGCGCGAACACCTGGTTGTTCTTCGAGAAGTCGGCGTGGCCGACGACGTGCGCGGTCACCAGCGTGTTCTCGGCGAGCGAGTTCGTGTCCATCAGGAACGCGCGGCACGGGTCGCCGGGGAACATGACCTCGAAGATCTTCGAGTGCCCCATGCTCTGGCGCACCAGCTGGTGGATGTAGCGCACGCCGAACGACCAGTGCGGCATGCGGATCGGCAGGCCGTAGACCGCGATCTCGGTCATCAGGCTCGCCGGCGCCATCTCGAAGTCGACCGGGTAGTAGTCGAGGCCGAGGCGGTGCGCGAGCGACTCGATGCGCTCGGCGTACTCGTCGAGCTCAGTCATTCTTGCTTTGCTCGGTGAAGAACTCGCGAATCGTGCGCCAGATGTCTTCCTGCGAGCCGAGGTGGCTGACGCCGACCGGGCCGCCCTTCGCCTTGAGCTCGCCGAAGATCTCGGCGAGCTGGGTCTCGCGCGGGCGGAAGGTGGCGACGCCGCCGGTCTCGACGTAGCCGGCGTAGTTCAGCAGGCCGGCGAGCTCGCCGAGCGAGCTGCGCGCCGCGTCGCGGTCCTCGGCGGCGTTCTCGCCGTCCGAGGCGTAGAAGAAGTAGGCGTTGTAGCGGCTCGGGTCGAAGCGCTTGTGCACCACCTCGAGCGCGAGCTGCGCCACGCTCGAAGTCACCGTGCCGCCGCTCGAGGAGGCCTGGAAGAACTGGCTCTCGTCGAACTCCCAGGCCTGCGCGGCGTGGGCGAGGAACAGGGTCTCGACCTTGGTGTACTGGCGGCGGATGCCCTGCAGCGCGAAGAAGAAGAACTGCTTGGCGAGGCGGCGCTGCGCCTCGTCCATGCTGCCCGAGACGTCCAAGGCAAAAATGACCGCGGCGTTGGTGGCGGGCGTCGCGCGCCTGTGCAGCTGGCGGAAGCGCAGGTCGTCGTTGACGAAGGCGGGGGCGTCCTCCGAGGCATTTTCCTGTATGGCATGGCGCTTGATGGATTCCTTGAGAGTCCTTCTCCGGTCCAGCCGGGAGCGGGCGCCGCGCTTATCCCAGCCCTCGCGCACGTAGTCGGGCTCGTCCAGCGTGGCGGCGCGCTTGGGCTTCAGCTCGGGGAGCTTGAGCTCCTCCCACAGCCAGTCGACGATCTCGTCGATCTTCAGCTCCACGACGAACCTGATCTCGCCGTTTCCGGTGCCGCCGGCGCGCCCCTGCGAGTCGCTTTCCTCGCGCGCGGGCTGCAGCACGTCGCCGGGCTGGCCCTTGCCCTGGCCGGCGCCCTGCCGGCTCTGCGGCTCGAGCAGCCGGAAGCGCGCGTGCTCGAGGAACTTCACCGGCACCAGCACGGTGCGGTTGCCGGGCCGGCTGATGAGGTCGGCGCCGGCTAGAAGCTCGGGCAGGTTCTCCTTGACCGCCGCGCGCACCTTCTGGTTGTGCCGCAGCCAGTCACGCGCGCCTCGCGAGAAGAGCTCGTACCAGGGCGTTTCCGCGGCGATCCTGATCATTCCTGGGCAAGCAGGGTGGTCACGTAGTTGAGCGCTTCTCTCGCGCTATGGGTGTCGTAGCCGTACTCGTCGACCAGGCGCTTCTCGACCACCGAGATCTTCTGCCGGGTCTCGTCGTCGGGACGCGCCGCCGAGCTGACCAGGCGCAGCACGTCGCGGCGCTGCTCGAACAGGTACTGCTCGACTGCGTCGTGCAGCGGTGCGTGGCTGTCCAGGGTGAATTTCTCGCCGCGCTTGTAGGCGCCCATTGCCTTGCGCACCACTTCCTGGCGGAAGGACAGCTTGCCCGACTCGGAGACGCGGATCTTCTCCTCGACGTTGCGCAGGAAGCGCTCGTCGGGCTTGCGCTCCTCGCTGGTGATCGGGTCCTTGAGGGTGCGGTTGTCGAGAGTCGCCTCGACCTCGTCGAGGTACTTCTCGAGGAGCTGCTGCGCCTCGGCCTCGAACGACACGAACAGCGCCTTGTGCACGTCCTCCTTGACCCAGCGGTTGTAGAAGTCCTTGCGCACGGTGACCAGGAAATCCACCCATTTGCGCTTCTTCTTGCCGTCGATGCGCACGTCGGACTCGATCGCGTCCTTCAGGGCGATGAGCACGTCCATCGTGGTGAGGCTGCGTTTCTCCGACTGGATGATCGCGTTGGACAGCGCATTGATCACGAAGCGCGGCGACACGCCGGACAATCCTTCGTCCGGGCTCTTGGCGCGGATCTTCTCGACCTCGGAGGGCTGCACGCCCTCGACGTCATCGCCGGCGTAGAGGCGGACTTTCTTCAGGTTGTCGGCCTCGCGCTCCTCGCCTTCCTGCATGCGCGTCAGCGCGGCGAACACCGCGGCGACGTGCAGCGCGTGCGGGTCGAGGTGCACTTCGCGGAACGCCTGCGTCGACGAGGTGAGCTTGCGGTAGATGCGCGCCTCCTCCTTGTACGAGAGGGTGTAGGGCACCTGAATGATCACCATGCGGTCGAGCAGCGCCTCGTTCTCCGCCTCCTGCAGGAACTTGCGGAACTCGGCGAGGTTGGTGTGCGCGAGGATCGTCTCGTCGAGGTGGATCAGCGGGAAGCGCGACACCTTGACGTTCTTCTCCTGGGTCAGCGTCAGGAGCAGATACAGGAACTCGCGCTTGACCTTCAGGATCTCGATCATCTCGAGCAGCCCGCGGCTCGCGGCGAACACCGCGCCGGACCAGGACCAGGCGCGCGGGTCGCCTTCGTCGCCGAACTCGGAGACCTTCGACAGATCGACCGAGCCGACGAGGTCGGCAATGTCCGCCGTGGTCGGATCGTGCGGCGCGTAGGTGCCGACGCCGACGCGGCCGGCTTCCGAGATGAAGACGCGCTGCACCGGCATCTGCATGAAATCGCCGCCGAACTCGTGCTGCAGGCGGCTCGCGCAGAACGGGCAGAGCTCGCCCGCGACGTCGACGCCGTAGGTCGAGCGGAACTGGCCGCGCATCGTGTGCGGCACGAGGTGGAGCGGCGACTCGTGCACCGGGCAGCCGTGGATGCCGTAGAGCGCGCCGGCGTCGGTGTGGCTGTATTCCTCCAGGCCGCGCTTGAGGAGGATCACCATGGTCGACTTGCCGCCCGAGGGCGGGCCCAGCAGCAGCAACAGCCGCCTGCCGACTTCCGAGCCCGCGGCGGCCGCCTTGAAGTAGTCGACCACGCGCTCGATGGTGTCGTTGATGCCGTAAAGCTCGTCCTCGAACAGGAGGCAGCGCAGGCGGCCGTTCGCCTCCTCGAAGCCCTCGGCGCGCATCATGTCCCAGATGTACTGGTGGCTGGCGCGGGAGATACCGCGCGCATCGGCGGGGAAAATGGTCTCGAGGAAGCCCGCGAACGTGCCCGCCCAGCGCGCCGCGCGATGCTCCTTGCTGTAATCGGCCAAGGACTTGAGAACATCCTCGTGGCGCCCCGTGTTGCCGGTGCTCGATCGCATCACCATCACCTCTTGGTACATACTGATCCTCTCAAGAGCTTTGAGCAAGGACCCGTTGCGCGTGCGCGCCGTATACTTCCTAGAGCGATCAAACGCTAACAAGTTGCTCGGCATCCATCGTGCAAAGCACGTCACGAACCGTCCAACGGGTCTACTAAAATTAAGTTGACGTAACAGAGTGAGAAAACGTGCCGGGAGCAATCCGACACATCAATGGAATTCATGCGGCGCAAGATAGCGCCGGCGACCGCGCGTCATCGTTCGATGACAGAACCGAGGAACGTTTCATCGGTCATAATCGTTGACGACCATGCTTAAAGAAATCCTGGGCGTCGCGACGCGAGCGAGCGCGCGCTGGTCTGGGACAAGGCGCGCGGCTTTTTCCACGACGGTCCCGCATCGCGGGACGTCGTTGCGCTATTCGAGGACGCCGCCTGGCAGCGCCAAGGCGGTTTTGTAGATTTTGTACGACAATCCTCCCCCGGGAGGATTTCTCGTATGAAACCTGAACTCGTGTGGCTGCTGTGGGCGGTCGCGCTCACGTTTGCGCAGATGCTGGTGGCGGTGAGCGGGGCCACGCTGCAGGTGGGGCTGCCGATGCTCGCGGGCAACCGCGAGGCGGTGCCGGCGTTCGGCGGCTGGGTCGGACGGGCGCAGCGCGCGCACTACAACATGCTCGAGAGCCTGGCGCTGTTTGCCACGCTCGTCCTGATCGCGGTTGTTACAAATAAGACGAATTCGGCGACCCTGCTGGGAGCGCAGCTATTCTTCTGGGCGAGGCTCGCTTACGCCTTCGTGTATATCGCCGGCATCCCCTGGTTGCGCACCGCGGTGTGGACGGTCTCGATGATCGGCCTGATCCTCATTTTCGTTCAGCTTTTATAGCGAGAGCGGCCAGTGTTTCGCGGCCCTGCAGCATGTCGTCGAGGCTGCCGAAGGCCTGCATGTAATGGCCGCGGTAGCCGCTCGCCTCGATGGCGGCGAACAGCGCGCCGAAGTCGATCGTGCCCTCGCCGGGGCGCAGGTGTTCCTCGTGCGTGCCGCGGCAGTCGGCGAGGCGCACCTCGCCGCAGCGGCGCATGTCGAGCCCGGCCATGAAGGCGTCGATGCGGTTCGGCCGGATATGCGCGTGGTTCACGGTGAAGCTCCAGCCGAGCGCGGGCGAATCCAGCCGCTCGAAGTAGTACTGGCACTCCTCGAGGTCGCTGGCCAGGTAGTGCACCTCGGCGTTGCCAGGTTCCGGATTCAAGTTCTCCAAAAGAAGCTTTACCCGTTTGCGCTCGGCAGCTTTCGCTGCGCGCGCGATACGCGCCACTGCGGCGTCCATCCGGACGCGCTTGTTCGAGCTGAAGTGGTAGCCGCCGTGCACCACGATCCAGCCGGCGCCGAGCTTTTTCGCGGCATCCAGGTAGGCAGCCAGATAGGCATCGGCGGCGCTGGTCACGAAGGGCGAGGTCTCGGCGATGTTGACCGCCGAGAGGGTGTGCAGCCCGATCTTGATGCCGTTCGCTTCCAGGTGCTTTCTCGCCTTTGCCAGCCGCGGCGAGCTTTTCTCCAGCAATTCCGGGGTCGGGTCCAGGCAAAGATCGATGTACGGCACCTTGTGCTCGATCGCCCACGCGATCGCGCGCTCGAGCGGCAGCTTCTGGTTGATGTCGACGCCGATCCTGTGCTTCATGAAATGGATTTCCTTCTGAACAGCAAAGGGGCCGTGAGCGCGACGAGCGCGAATGCCAGCAGCAGCGCCGAGATCGGGCGCGTGACGAAGATCGCGGGACTCGAGTGCGAGAGCGTCAGCGACTGGCGCAGCGCGGTCTCGAACAGCGGCCCGAGCACCAGGCCGAGCACCATCGGCGCCATCGACCAGTCGTAGCGCTTCATCAGCCAGCCGAGGGCGCCGAAGCCGGCGAGCAGCCAGCAGTCCTCGAGGCTGTTCGACTGCGAGTAGACGCCCGCGATGCACAGCGCGAGGATCGGCGGGTAGAGCCACTGGTAGGGAATCCTGAGCAGGCGCGCAAACAGGCCCGCCAGCGGCAGGTTCATCGCCAGCAGGATCACGTTGCCGATGTACATGCTCGCGATCACCGCCCACACCAGGTCGGCGTTCTTGGTGAACAGCTCGGGCCCCGGGCGGATGCCGAACATGATCAGCGCGCCCAGGATGATCGCGGTGGTGCCCGAGCCCGGCACGCCGAGGGCGAACATCGGCACCATGGCGCCGGCGGCGGCGGCGTTGTTCGACGCTTCCGGCGCGGCGACGCCCTCGATCGCGCCCTTGCCGAAGCGCGACGGATCCTTCGATACCTTCTTCTCGACGATGTAGGCGAGGAACGAGGCGATGGTGGCGCCGGTGGCGGGCAGCACGCCGATCAGGAAGCCGATGCCGGTGCCACGCAGGATCGGCATGCGGCAGGCGCGCCAGTCGGCGCGCGTCGGCAGCACGTGCTTCACGTCGGCCACCGGCCGCTGCACGCCGAGCACGCAGCTCGCCACGATCTCGCCGACGCCGAACAGCGCCACGGTGAGCACGATGAACTCGACGCCGTCGAGCAGCCAGGTGCGGCCGAAATCGAAGCGCGCGACGCCGTTCTGCGGGTCGATGCCGATGGTGCCGATCAGCAGCCCCGCGACCCCGGCGACCAGGCCTTTCAGCACGGAAGAGCCCACGGCGGCGAGCGCGGTCAGGCCCAGCACGACGAGCGCGAAGTACTCGGGCGGCCCGAACGCGAGCGCGGCGCTCGCGAGCGCCGGCGCGAGCAGCATCAGGCCGATGGTGCCGAGCGTGCCGGCGATGAACGAGCCGATCGCGGCGATGCCGAGCGCCGGGCCGGCGCGGCCCTGCAGCGCCATCTGGTAGCCGTCGATGCTGGTCATCACGGTGCTCGATTCCCCGGGCACGCTGACCAGGACCGAGGTCAGGGTTCCGCCGTACTGCGCGCCGTAGTAGATCCCGGCGAACAGGATGATCGCGGAGGTGGGATCGGTGCCGAAGGTGAGCGGCAGCAGCAGGGCGATCGCCGCCGCAGGGCCGATCCCCGGCAGCACGCCGACCATCTGGCCCATCAGCACCCCGAGGAAGCACATCGCGAGGTGCTTGAAGCTCAGCGCCACGGTGAAGCCGTTCAGCAGGTCGTTGAAGGCGCTCATGGCAGAGGAACGCCCAGCCATGTTCTGAAAATCAGATACAGCGCGCCGGTGGTAGAGCCGGACACGACGAGGCTCGTCACCACCGGCAGGCGCTCGACCACGGCGTAGAGAAACGCGAGCAGCAGGAACACCGAGACCAGGAAGCCGGCGAACGGCAGCGCCGAGACCGCGGCGATCAGGGCGGCCAGGACGAGCAGGGGCTTGCGCACGTCGTCCTCGGCCGCCGGCATGCCGGCGAGCGCGAGCTGGATCACGACCGCGACCGCGAGGCCGGCGAGCAGGAGCCCGTAGACGAGCGGCAGGAACCCCGAGTCCGGCGCGAATCCCTCCCACAGGGACATGCGCGCGCCCTTGGCGACCCAGAGACCTCCGACCGCCACAAAAACAAGGGCGAGCACGAGCTCGCCCTTGGCCACTCTAAGGCGCATCTATTTGCCGAGCAGATCCCGGTACAGCTTCTCCTGCCTGGCGAGGAACTCGTCGAATTTCTTGCCCGGGATCGACGCCGACTGCGCGACGTTGTCCTTGTAGTACTGCTGCATCTGCTTTGAGGCGTTCACCTTGGTCATCACGCCCTCCCAGTAGGCCGCGGCGGCGTCGGGCGCGTCCTTCGGGATCGCGATGCCGCGCCACATCTGGAAGTTGGGCGAGGCGACGCCCTGCTCCTTGAACGTCGGCACGTCGGAGAGCCCGGGGAAGCGCGTGTCGCGCACCACGCCGAGCGCGCGCACCTTCTTCGCCTGGAGCTGGCCCATGAACTCGAGCGGGTTGCCCATCGAGGCCTGCACGTGGCCGCCGAGCAGCGCGGTGAGCGCCTCGCCGCCGCTGTTGAAGCTCACGATGTTGTACTGCACGCCGGTCGCCTTGGAGAGCACGGTGATCGCCATCGTGTCGGTAGTCCCGCCGGCCGAGAACGCCATGCTCTTGGCGGGCTTGGACTTCGCCTCGTTCACGAAGTCCTTGAGGCTCTTCCACGGCGCGTCCTCGCGCACGAAGAACACGAAGTCGTCGAGCATCATGTTCAGCACCGGCTTCACCTCGACCAGCGTGCGGGCCTGCGGGTTGAGGATCGGCGTGATCTGGGTCGTGCCGTTGATCAGGATGATGGTGTGCGGGTCGGCCTTGCGGCTCGCCGCGACGTAGCCGATGCCCGCGGCGCCGCCGCCGCCGGGCTTGTTGACCAGCGCGATCGACACCGGCACCAGCTTCTCCTCGACGATGATCTTGTGGATCACGCGCGCCATCAGGTCGGCGCCGCCGCCGAGGCCGAACGGGATCACGAACTCGACGTCCTTGGCGGGCTTCCAGCCCTGGGCGGACACCGCGAACGGCAGCAGCGCCAGCAGCACTACGCGGAACAGAAAGCGCATCGTTTCCTCCTCCTAGAGAAAGCGTTGTTGTGTGCGCACTATACTCGCGCCCATGGGGATGCTGGTAGAGGGCGTCTGGCGGGACGTGCCGCGCGACACGAAATCGACCGGCGGGGCGTTCGTGCGGCCCGATACGGTGTTCCGGGACTGGGTGCGCACGCCCGAGCCCGGCCGCTACCGGCTCTACGTCTCGAAGAGCTGCCCCTGGGCGCACCGGACCCTGGTGGTGCGCTCGATGAAGGGGCTGGAGAAAGCGGTTCCGGTGTCCTATGCGGACCCGTACATGGGCGAGAACGGCTGGCAGTTCCCCGACGGCTATCTCCATGAACTTTACGTGAAGGCAAGACCCGATTACACCGGGCGTGTTTCGGTGCCGGTGCTGTGGGACGAAAGCGAAGCGCGCATCGTCAACAACGAATCCTCGGAGATCATCCGCATGCTCAACCGCGAGTTCGATCCGCTCTCGCGGCGCAGGCTCGACGACCTCTACCCAGAAGAACTAAGAAAGGAGATCGATTGGCTCAACGAACGCATCTACCGCACGGTGAACAACGGCGTGTACCGCGCGGGCTTCGCGACTGCGCAGGACAAGTACGAAGAGGCGGTGACGGAACTGTTCCGCACCCTCGACTGGCTGGAGAAGCGCATGAAGAGGCGCAAATGGCTCTGCGCAAAGCGCTTCACGGAAGCGGACGTGCGGCTTTTTACCACCCTGGTGCGCTTCGACGCGGTGTACTACTCGCACTTCAAGTGCAACCTGCGGCGTCTCGTCGACTACCCGAACCTGTGGCGCTGGACGCGCCGCGTCCACGCGCTCCCTGGCGTGGCGCGCACGGTCGACCTCGCCGAGATCAAGTCGCACTACTACCGCAGCATGAAGCACATCAACCCGACGCAGATCGTGCCCAAAGGGCCGTCTATCGATTTTCGCCTCTCCTAGGATTGCTTTTTTCGGTCGCCGCCTACGCCGGCAGCGACCCGCTGCACGGCATCGTCGCTCCGGGCGACTCGGTCTTCGGCCCGGTGTTCCGCTACGAGCGCTCGCCCTACCGGGGCCACGACCGCGACAGCGACTTGCTGCCGCTCCTGGTCTACGACAGCGAGCGCTTCTACCTCGGCTCGTACCGCGCCGGCCTGAAGCTCGGCCCGGGCGAGGTCTTCGTCAGGCGCCGCTTCGAAGGCTACGCCTCCGACGACGTACCCCAGAGCATGGTGGGGCTGCCGATCCGCTCTCCCGGCGCCGACGTCGGCATCGCGCTGCAACAGCCCTGGGGCCGAGGCACGGCCTACGGCGGGCTCATGACCGACGCGTCGAACGCGTCCGACGGCACCGAGTTGCGCGTGGGGTATCGCTACGAACGCTGGTGGAGCGGGCGCCTGAGATTCCGGCCTTACGCGACGCTCGCCTGGCGCGACGCGAAGCTGAACAACTACTACTACGGCGTCCCAGGCTACGCGCCGGGTGCAGGCGTCGACCTCGAGCTCGGCGCGGTCGCCACGTACCGCATCACGGAGAGATTGCAGGCGCTCGGCGGCGTGGGCCTCACGCGCGCGTCGAGCGGCGTGCGCCACAGCCCCGTGGTGGAGGACCGGATCTCTCCCAGCGTGACCGCCGGCCTGCTATACGGCTTCACGCCGCAGCCCGCGCCGCCGGGCAGCCGCAAACCCCTCATCCTGCGCGTCTACCACGGCGCCTCGAGCGACTGCGACATGCTGGTGATCGTCACCCTGCAATGCACCAGCACCCACACCCAGGACCCGACGGACGTCCTGGCGGTCGAGGTCGGCCAGCGGCTCGTCGAGCGCCTGAACGGATGGCCGGTCGACCTTTTCGGCTTCGTCGGCCTGTTGCGCCACCTCGAAAAGGATCTGCAGCCCGACTTCTGGCAGGCGCAGGCCTACTTCAAGATCAACTGGTACGGCTTCCCGTGGCGCGATCGGCTGCGCACGCGGCTGGGGTACGGCACCGGCATCTCTTATGCAGGCCGCATCCCGTTCACCGAGCAGCGCGACCAGGCGCTGCGCAACCGGGGCACTTCGAAGCTGCTGCTCCATGCGGACCCGACGGTCGACTTCAGCGTGGGCGACCTGCTGCGCGTGCCCTCGCTGCGCGAGACCTATCTCGGCCTCGGCGTATCGCACCGCTCGGGGGTCTTCGGCTCGGGGCTGCTCTTCAAGAGCGTCGACGGCGGCTCGAACTACATCTACGCCTTCGTCGAGACTGCCTTCTAGCCCTGCGTCGAGTAGCCGCCGTCGACCGGGATAGCGGTGCCGGTGACGAAGTCGGACGCCTTGCTGCACAGGAAGACCGCGATTCCCGAAAGGTCCGTCGGCTCGCCCCAGCGGCCCGCGGGCGTGCGCCGGAGCACGTTCTCGTGCAGGCCGGCGATGTCCTTGCGCGCGCGCTGGGTCATCGCGGTGTCGATCCAGCCGGGCAGCACCGCGTTCACCTGGATGTTGTCCTTCGCCCACGCGCAGGCGAGCGCGCGCGTGAGCTGCACGATGCCGCCCTTGCTCGCGCCGTAGGGCGCGACGAAGGAGGCGCCGAAAAGCGACATCATCGAGCCGATGTTCACGATCTTGCCGCCGCCGGCGCGCTTCATGTGCGGATAGGCCGCCTGCGCGGCGACGAAGGCGCTGGTGAGGTTGGTGTCCATCACCAGCTTCCACTCGTCGAGCGAGTATTCCTCCGGGCGCTTGCGCACGTTCATGCCGGCGTTGTTGACCAGGATGTCGAGCCGGCCGAGCTTGTCCGCCGCTTCCTCCACCGTCCCGCGGCACGCCTTTTCGTCCGTGAGGTCGGCTTCCACGGCCACCGCTCCGGTGAGCGTTTTCAGGGCTTGCGCATTCTTGGATCGGTCGCGTCCGGCGATCGCCACTTTCGCGCCCGCGGCGGCAAGGCCTTGCGCCATGCCCAGGCCGATGCCGCCGTTGCCGCCGGTGACGAGAGCGGTCTTGCCGGTGAGGTCGAAGAGGTTCATCATCCGATTATGCATTACTTGCCAAAGTCAAGTATCGAATCGGTGCGGCGCTTCAACCGCTTCTACACGCGGCGCATCGGCGCGCTGCAGCAGGGCTACATGGGCAGCGCGTTCCCGCTGCCGCAGGCGCGCGTTCTGTACGAGATCGGGCGGCGCGGCGAGTGCACCGCGAGCGAGCTGGGCGCCGACCTCGACCTCGATCTCGGCTATCTCAGCCGGCTGCTGCAGGGCCTGAGGCGCCAGGGGGTGGTGCAGGGCAAGGCCGCGAAGGAGGACGCGCGCCGCGTGCGGCTCTCCCTCACGGCGCGGGGCCGCAAGGCCTACCAGCAACTCGATGCGCGCTCGCGCGACCTGGTTGCGGGCATGCTCGCCAAGCTCGCCGCGCCCGAGCAGTCGCGCCTGATCGGGGCGATACAGGCGATGGAGTCCGTCCTCGAGCCAAAACCCGGTCCGATCGCGCTGCGCGCGCCCCGCTCCGGGGACATGGGCTGGGTAATCCAGCGCCACGGCGCGCTCTACGCCGAGGAGCGCGGCTGGGGCGGGCGGTTCGAGGCCCTCGTCGCCGGCATCGCGAAGGATTTCATCGAGAACCTGGATCCGTCCCGCGAGCGCTGCTGGATCGCCGAGATGGACGGCGAGCCGGTGGGGTGCGTCTTCGTCGTGCGGAAGAACGCCTCGACCGCCCAGCTCCGCCTGCTCCTGGTCGAGCCCCGGGCGCGCGGCCGCGGCCTCGGGCGGCGCCTGGTCGAGGAGTGCATCGCCTTCGCCCGCGCCAAGGGCTACCGCAAGCTCGTGCTATGGACGCAGTCGAACCTGGCAGCCGCGCGCCGCATCTACAAGGCTGCCGGTTTTGAGCTGAGAAAAAGAGAACCACACGCCGAGTTCGGCGTGAAGCTGACCGGCGAGTACTGGGAGCTCGAGCTCTAGGAAGGCTGGTAGCGCGCCACGCGGTTGCGGCCTTCCTGCTTCGCCTGGTAGAGCGCGCGGTCGGCGCGCGTCGCGAGCGCGTCCAGGGTGCGGCCGTCCTCCGGGTAGCAGGCGAGGCCGATGCTCACCGTCGAGGCGACCTGCTGGCCGTTGATCGCGAGCGGGCGCGCGCCGATCGCGGCGCGGATGCGCTCGGCCACGTCGAGCGCGCCCTTGGGCGGGGTCTCGGGGAGCAGCACGATGAACTCGTCGCCGCCGTAGCGCGCCGGCACGTCGGTGGCGCGCAGCTCGGCCTGCACCGCGTTCGCCACCTGGCGCAGCAGGCGGTTGCCGGCGTCGTGGCCGTGGCTGTCGTTCACCGCCTTCAGGTGATCCGAGTCGATCATCAGCACGCTCGCCGGGCGGCCGTAGCGCAGCGCCTGGCCGAACGGGCGGTTGGCGGCGATGGCGAAGCCGCGCGTGTTGAAGAGGCCCGTGAGCCCGTCGGTCTCGGACAGCAGCTTCGCGTGCTGCAGCCCGTAGCGGATGTCGGCCGAGAACATGGTGGTGATGTACGCGACCAGCAGCACCGGCGCGATCTGGGCGAAGAACCCGGCGACGAAGCGCAGCGAAAGGAGCTCCGCCGGGGCGACCCCGCCGCCGAGGAACACGTAGCAGGCGGCGATCAGGCCGACGTTGGCGAGCGTGGTGAGCTTGCCGAGGGTGAGCGCCGAGGTGATCACCGGCAGCAGGTACAGGTTGACCAGCGGGCTCGCCAGGCGCTCGCTGTACCACAGCACCCAGGTGATCACCGCGATCATGCCGAGCGTCTCGAGCGAGATCTTCCAGCGCGTCTCGCGCTTGTAGAAGTTCGCGTAGCGGAAGCTCATGACGAGCGCCGCGTAAAAGAACAGGCCCGCCGACACCGCGGCGGCGGCCTCGGGGTCGCCGGCCTCGCCGCCGAACACGAGGTACAGGAGCACGAGGATCAGCAGCAGCCAGTGGATCTCGGCCACGGTGCGCGAGATCCCGCGCAGCTCCTCCTGCTCGATCGAGATCGAAACCCGCCTGCGTTCTTCTTGCCCGGCCACGGCTTCCCCCGGAAACCTGAGTGTATTATGCGGCGGCATGGAATTCTCCGGCAAAGGCCTGCGCGTGCTCGTCACCGCCGGCGCCGCGGGCATCGGCCGCGTCATCGCCCGCACCTTTGTCGAGCACGGCGCGCGCGTACACATCTGTGACATCGACGAAAAGGCGCTCGGAGCCACGAAGAAGCAGCTCCCGACGGTCACGCAGACCATGGCCGACGTTGCAAAAATTGACGAAGTCGATCGCCTGTTCGTCGACGTGAAGAAGCAGCTGCACGGGCTGGATGTTCTGATAAACAACGCCGGCATCGCCGGCCCCACCGGCAAGGTCGAAGACATCCGGCCCGAGGACTGGGACCGCTGCATCGCGATCGACCTGAACGGCATGTTCTACGTCACGCGCAAGGCCATGCCGCTGATCAAGGAGGCGGGCGGCGGCAGCATCATCAACCTGTCGTCGATCGCCGGTCGCTTCGGCTTCCCGATGCGCACGCCGTACTCGGCCGCGAAGTGGGCGGTGGTCGGGTTCACCCAGAGCCTCGCCGCCGAGGCCGGCCCCGACAAGGTGCGCGTGAACTGCATCCAGCCCGGCATCGTCGAGGGCGACCGCATCGACCGCGTCATCGAGGCCAAAGCGAAGAGCCTGGGTGTTCCAAATGAAGAGATCAGAGCAAGGATGCTGGCCGGCACCAGCCTCAACACCACGGTGACGGCGCAGGACATCGCCAACATGGCGCTGTTCCTCGCCACCGCGCCGGGCCGGCACATCTCGGGCCAGGACATCGCCGTCTGCGGCGGCTCGCGCTACTTAGTCTGAAACCTAATTCGGGGCCAGGGCCACAAATCGTCCATACGTACGTGAAAGCAGAATCGCGGCCCTGGCCCCGAATCCTCTAGCTCCGGTCGAGGAGCTCCACGACCGCCCTGACGCATTCGTCGAAGCTCGGCCGGAAATCCAGCGTGTCGAGCTCCGAGTAGGTCTTGCGCAAGGCCTGCACGCCGGAGGCGATGCGGCTGCGGATCGCGTCGCGGCGGCTGCGCAGGACGCCGGCGATCTCGTCGAGCGCCGCAGGTTCTTTCGCCGCGACCAGCGCGAGATCGAACATGTCGCGCGCCGTGAGCTCGGGGCCGCGATGCCAGACTTTCTTCGCGATGATCTCGGCCGTGGTGTCCACGCGCACGCGCCGCCCGAGAACCGTTTCCACCGTCGTGGGCCGCTTCGTAAGTGGCGTCGAGACGATGAAATCGACCTCGCCCTCGGGAAAATACAGCTTGACCGGCGTCGCGGTCTCCAGATGGCTGGACGCGAGATCTTCGGCCGTATCGTTCAGCCTCGGGCTGACATAGCCGAGGTACTGCGGGTCCGGCGCGAAAATGTCCACATCCTTGCGCGAAGAGCGTGCGCCAGTTGTTCAGGCGGCTTTGAGCCAATCCGCCGCCTTGAGGCGCACGCCGATCCGGGCGGCGAGTCTGCGGACATTCCTGGCGACGACGCCGGGTTTCGCCCACGCGCCCACCTGCGCCACGAGGCCGCGCAGCAGCTCGGCCGGCGCCTCCTCGAGCAGCACGATGAAATGCGCGTGCTTGCCCGGGGTGGGCTCCCCGGTGAGCAGCGCGCGCACCAGCTCATCCGCTGTCAGCGGCTTGCGCAGGCTGACTGAGGCCGTCGTGCAGGCCATGCCGATGTAGTCGGGTTGCGGCGGCTTCGCCGGCGCGGCGGCGTCGTAGCGCTCGCGCGGCTGTCGCGCCTCGAGCACCCCGCCTGCGCCGCGCGGCGCGACTACGAGCTCGAGGCCCAATACCTTCAGCACATCGAGCACTTTGTCCGCGCGCAGCGTGTCCTTGCCCGATTCGAGCTCATAGAGGAACTTCAGGCCGACGGCCGCGCGGCGGGCGAGCTGCGCCTGCGTCAGCCCCATCCGCTCCCGGACCGCGCGCACCGCCGCCCCGAGCTGCGCGCCCGAGCGCCAAACCACGGTATCCGATGTATCCAATGCGAACCCTTCCGATCGGAAGGATTATGCCACGCCTGCCGCAGCCGCACGCCGTCCTGGGGGATCGTGCGCCAGGCTCACCGCCTGAGCCACTACCCGCCGCACACTGCTGCCTCCTTTACGGAGGTATTCATGCAGCTCATCTCCGAAACCCTCGCCGGCCTCAAGCTCGGCGCCCCCCAAGTCCACTCCAACCTCGCGCTCTTCCCGCTCATCGCCGAGTTCGACCGCGCGCCGGGCTACCTCCTCCTCGACGACGCGCTCGAGCGCAAGCTCGCGCGCGTGAGCGAGGTCTCGGCCGAAGGCCGCGTTCCCGAGCTCGCCTTCGAGAACTCGGGCTCCGAGAAGATCCTCCTCGTCGACGGCGACGAGCTCGTCGGCGCAAGACAGAACCGGATTCTCAACCTGACCATCCTGGTCGGCGGCGGGCAGAAGCTCGTCATCCCGGTGTCCTGCGTCGAGCAGGGGCGCTGGCGCTACCACGACGCGGACTTCGCCAGCGCCGGAAGGGCGCTTTTCGCCAGGGCGCGGGCGCGCAAGATGTCGCAGGTCACCCAGTCCATGGCGAGCGCGCAGGCCCGCAGCGCCAACCAGTCCCAGATCTGGGCCGACGTCGCCGACAAGATGGCCTTCTGCGGCGCCCGGTCCGACACCCTCGCGATGGGCGACGCCTATCAGAGCCGGGCGGGAGACATCGGCGCCTACGTGCGCGCCTTCCGGCCGGCGCCGCGGCAGCAGGGCGCGGTGGTGGCGATCGACGGCCGGCCGGTCGGCCTCGAGCTCTTCGACTCGGCGGCAGCCTTCTCGCGCTACCTCGCGAAGCTCCTTCGCAGCTACGCGCTCGACGCCATCGAGACCGCAACCGACAAGCCGCTCGCGCCCTCGGAAGCCGAGGTGCGCAGCTTCCTCGATCGCATCCGCACCGCCGCAGGCGAGCGCTTCCCGGCGCTCGGCGAGGGCGAGGACATCCGCCTCACCGGCAAAGGCGTCGCCGGCGGCGCGCTTGCCTTGGACGGCCGGGTCGTCCACCTAGCGGGCTTCCGAGTGCCATAGGGGAAACTCCTTGGCCTCGATCCTCACCCCGCACGCGCGTGTGCGCATGCAGCAGCGCTGCATCCGGCCGGAGGCGCTCGAAGCGCTCCTCGATTTCGGCCGTGTACGTCATCTGCACGACCACGGTCGCGAGATCGTCTACTTCGACAAGAAGGCTAAGGCGCTCCTCGCGCGCGCCAACTCCGGCGCGGCGCGAGCAGCGGAGAAGCTGACGCGCATCTACGCGATCATGGGATCAAACGGCGTGGTCATCACCGTCGGGCACCGGTATCGGCGGACGACTGATTGTCAGGGGCAGGGCTCGAATCTGGTCCAGCTTGCGCCGTAGTTTAGGGCCGAAGGTAATGGGGCGAGCTTTGTAGTTCGCATTGTGGGATGGGTGGATAAAAGTAAGCCGTAGTGATTAACGCGCCTCGGCAAAACCAAGCGCGCCACCACAGCGCCCAGGTCTTGGTCAACCCGGTTCTCTGAAATGCGTTTGGTTATCAGACGGCTCGCCGAATTCGAAGTCGAGCACTAGGGAACGTAGAAGAGCTGACGCGCACCTCGCCTTAACTTGGGTCTCAGCATGCGTGTCGGACAAGGGGACGTGTTGCGTCCACGCCCGAGTGGAAGTGAAAAGCGGTCGCTGGAAGTGAAAAGGCTTGACTTCCAGAAAGCGCGCAACCAAAGTAATCGTGACGATGGCCAAAGGTGCACCTTTCACCTATCAGTTTGGAGCCATTCGAGGACGGCAGGCGGGGCGCGAGTACTACGCTGCCATGGTGCCGCTAGATCTTGTCCCAAAGCTGTTTCTCTTCGATGAGAAAGAACTTGAGCCGCACCTTCGCGCGCAGCGTAAGTTAAACATCGCACGAATCCCCGAAATTGCTAGGTACGTTCTAGAGAATCCTCGGGGCTACGTATTCTCGGCTCTGACAGCATCCGTTGATGGCCCCATGGAATTCCTGCCTGTAAAACAGAATGGAGTCGAAGTTTGCGTCGGAGAGGTCAAGGTTCCGATAACAGCTCGGTTCATCATAAATGACGGGCAACATCGTAGGGCGGCGATAGAAGAGGTTCTCCGTAAGCGCCCGGAGCTTGGTTCCGAGACAATCTGTGTAGTGCTTTTCGGAGACGTGGGCCTTAAACGTAGCCAACAGATGTTCGCTGATCTGAACAAGCACGCTGTACGACCGACGCGCTCCCTCGGCATTCTCTACGACCATCGCGATCCGCTTTCACAGCTTGCGCGAGAGCTCGTTGACTCCGTCCCGGTCTTTCGCGATCTGACCGAGATGGACAAGGCTACGATTTCGAATCGGTCGGTAAAGCTATTTACGCTTTCCAGCATCTATTTCGCGACGCGGCAGTTGCTCAGAAAAGGCGCGCGCGCGGCAATTTCGCGGGAAGAAGAAAGGCTTGCCAAGGCCTTCTGGACGCATGTGTCAAACAATATGCCGGATTGGCAGCGGGCCGCTGAGAAAAGCGTGGCAAGTTCAGAGCTTCGTAGGCAATACATCCATGCACATGGTGTAGCGCTTCAGGCTATTGCTATGGCAGGCGCAGAGCTAATTGTCCACGCACCCAAACGGTGGCCAGAGCGTTTGGCTGCGCTCCGAACAGTCAACTGGGAGCGTGGTAACCGACAACTGTGGGAAGGACGCGCGACGATCGGAGGCCGGGTAAGCAAGGCGACTAACAACGTCGTCCTCACAGCAAACGTGATCAAGGAGCAATTCGGCCTGAAGCTCGGAGTTAGCGAAGTGACACTGGAGCAAATTCATGGCGATGCCAAACGACGACCAAGAACACGGGGTAGCACATTCTCTAGGCCCGCTCACTATCGGCGGCCCTCAGCTCCGAGCGCTTGAGGAACAAACGCGAGAGACGTATCTCGCGGACGCGCGACCGTGGGTCGTCGGATATAGCGGCGGCAAGGACTCCACTGTCGTAGTGCAGCACGTTTGGTATGCATTGGCTGCGCTGCCCCGAGAGAAATTAAGGAAGCCGATATACATTATTTCCTCGGATACGTTGGTCGAATCCCCGGTCATCGTGGAGCAGATTCGTTCCACGTTGAAACGAATTGAAGAGACGGCGGCAAAGACAGGCTTGCCGTTTAAGACGGATATCGTCAAGCCGGACGTCCGAGACACGTTCTGGGTCAACCTTATTGGAAGAGGATATCCAGCTCCGTACAAGCGCTTTAGGTGGTGCACGGACCGGATGAAGATTCAACCTGCGAATCGTTTCATTAAAGCCACAGCTGAAAAGTTTGGCGAGGTTGTCCTTGTCCTCGGGGTACGGCGGTCGGAAAGCGCCACACGAGCCCAAGTAATGAGTCTGCATCGGCGGCATGGCCAGGCACTATCTCGGCACTCCGACATGCCGGCAGCTTGGGTCTATACACCCATAGAAGAATGGTCCACAAACGACGTGTGGACTTACCTCCTCTCGACGCGATCGCCATGGGGAAACAACAATCGCGATCTAGTTGCGATGTATCGGAACGCAAATGCAGGTGAATGTCCACTCGTAGTGGACACGAAAACTCCATCGTGCGGAAACAGCCGATTTGGTTGCTGGGTCTGCACAGTCGTCGAGCGGGATCGAACGATGGAAGCGATGATCGAGAATGGCGAAGAGTGGATGACTCCCATGCTTGATTTCAGAGATTGGCTTGCGACCACGCAGGATCCCGCCCATAAACGGAACATCAGAGATATTCGGCGGCGGGACGGTCGGATTCATCTGTGGGGAGAACAAAACGACAAAGTGATTTGGGGGCCTTACAAATTTACGTTTCGCCAGGAAATCCTTCGCCGCGTTCTGCAAGCGCAACGCGGGGTGCAGGTTCAGGCCCCCGATCGCGATATGACACTAATCACCATGGCCGAGCTCGAAGAGATTCGTCGGATATGGAGGATGGAGTGCGCGGACTGGGAAGATACGCTGCCCAAAATTTGGGAGGCCGAAGTCGGCCAACCATATGCTTGGCTGCAGGATGACGCTGCGAAGGCAACAGCGGAGGAAGCTGAGATACTTCAAAAGATCGCCGCGAGCCATGGAGTGAAGCCAGAAATGCTCGCGAGTCTCATTGACCTCGAGAAGAGAAACAGCGGTTTACATCGCCGAGCAGCTATATACAACGAAATTGACGCGATTTTGAGGAAGGATTGGCGATCAGATGACGAAGTCCTTGGAAAAACCGAGTCGCCATGATTTTTCGCCGTTTGGTGCTGGAGGATTACGGCCTCTACCGAGGTATACAACAAATTGACCTCGCCCCTCGCCGTCGCAGAGGGAAGACGCAACCAGTAGTCTTATTTGGGGGGAAGAACGGAGCCGGAAAGTCCACGATTTTCGAGGCGATCCTGCTTTGCCTGTATGGCAAAGGGGCTATTGGTGAAAGGGCGCGCCAAACTGAGTACTTGGAATTCTTGTTTAAGCGCATGCATCGTTCGCCCATCGGACTTAGCAGCACGCGAGCGTCCGTTACAGTCGAATTTGACTTTGTTCAGACGGGTATTCGTCGCGTATATGAGGTGACGCGATCATGGGTTGCAGCGAAAGGGAACGCCTCGAGCATAGAGGTATCCCTGGACCTTAAGCAAGATGGCCAACGCCTTGATGATCTCGAGCAGGAGCATTGGGACGATTTCTTGAGGGAACTAATCCCGCCCGGTCTTTCCCAGCTCTTCTTCTTTGACGGTGAAAAGATTCAGCGTCTAGCTGAGGAACAAGATTCGGAGGAATTGGGGCGATCAGTGAAAGCCCTACTCAATCTCGACCTAGTAGAACGACTCACGTCTGACTTGCAAACTTACGTCGCGAGAGAAGTCAAATCCGCGGCAGGCGACAGCGACAGGGAGAGGATTGAGCAGAGTGAGCGGCTTCGTGATGAACTTCTCGCACGCTGTGCGCAGCTGCAAACCGAGCGAATAGATATTCAGACGCTCAAGATTGATCATTGCAATGCCCTGATAGCGAATCTCGAAAAGAAGTTGCGCTCCGAGGGAAGTGAACTTGCAAAGGCTCGAGATGAACTCGTGGCCGAGCAAAAAACGTTGCTACTGTCAATTCGCCAAATAGAAGACCGTCTGCGAGACCTCGCCTCCGGTCCGTTTGTATTCGCGCTGTGTCCCCAAGCGATTTCGCAGCTACGGAAAACAATTACCGAGACGGGTAACAGGTTGACTCCAGAAGCGCGGCGGCGGGTATCCGATGCAACTAAAGCGATACTGAAACAGTTCACCGCTGGAACATTAGATGGCGCGGAGGCGGTTGACCGTCGAATGAGGAAAAAGGTCGCCGAAGTTCTCGGTCACGCATTGCAGGCTGCGCTGAAAGACCCACCGGCTCAAGCCGGCCTCAGGAATCTCGCGAATTTATCGATCTCGGATCGAAACCAAATCTTGTCATGGATCGATGCGGCATTGCTCGATGCCGTTCCCGAAGCCAAGCGACTCGGGCATGAGCTGGAACGGGCGACGCGACGACTTCAGAAGATTCAGGGGTCACTTGCGCAGGCGCCAACAGACGATGCGTTGAAAATCGCAATGGCCGAAATGAACGACGCGCATAGGCAACTAGGAGCCGCGCAGCAAGAGGCATTGCGTATCGAGGAGGAGATCCAGCGAGTTCAGCGGGAAATCGCAGATGTAGAACGGCGCTTGGCCAATCTGAGCGAAACGCTACAAGAAGCGCAAAAGAGAGATGAGCGAATTGGGGTCGTCAAGCGGTCACAAACAGCGCTGAAGGAATACCTGGTGGCCGTAACGCAATTGAAACTTCATCAGCTTGAGCGGGAGGTTGCTCAGTGTTTCGGCGCTATCTGCCGAAAAGGGGATCTAGTGGATCAAATACGCATCAATCCGGAGTCTTTCGACATCGGATTGCTCGATAAGGCCGGTCAGCGGATCCCAAAAGAACGGCTTTCGGCCGGTGAAAAGCAGGTGTTTGCCATCGCACTCTTGTGGGCCCTGGGCCGTACAAGCGGTCGGCCACTTCCAGTAATCATCGATACGCCACTCGCTCGCCTAGATAGTGACCACCGCAAGCTTCTCATCGAGCGCTATCTCCCGTCAGCATCGCATCAGGTCCTTGTTCTATCTACCGACACCGAAGTGGATGAGCGGCTTTTTGAAACGTTAGGGCCACACGTGTCGCATGCACATCACCTGATTTACAACTCGTCGGAACGATTTACAACGGCCCAGGCTGGATACTTCTGGAGCAAACATGCCGAACCTCAAGATTCAAAGAGTCCGGTTTTCGACAGAGGCTGATAATCGCCTTCGAATGCTCAAGGCGCGAACGGGGCTCACGCCTAACATCATCTGTCGCCTTGGATTGTGTCTATCAATTGAGGAGTCGGGGGACCCGAGATCTGATTCATCGGCGTTGAGCCTACGCGAGATCAACAGGTACACACTTCTCGGCGAATACGACCCTCTCTTCGTCGCGTTACTTGCTAACCGACATCCCGAGGCGAAAGACGACGCGGAAGTAGGCAAGCTCTTCGTTGAGCACATTCATCGAGGGATTGCGCTACTCGCCAATCGTCTCAAAAGCCCAGCTGCCATCGCCGAGCTCGCTCACCGCGGCGTAGCTTCGTGACGGATGGGGCGTATTGAAGAATCACAAGCTATCGCCTTCGAGGAATTACTTCGCCCATATCAACGCGAGGGGGTTAGTTTCCTATTCCGGGCGCGGTCGGCCCTTTTGGCAGACGAGATGGGCCTCGGTAAGACGGTTCAGGCCATCTTCGCTCTGCGTCTGCTTCTCCGCCAGCCCAACGTCAATCGGGCGCTAGTCGTTGTCCCAGCGTCCCTCGCGATCAACTGGGAGAGGGAGCTCGAGCGCTGGGCGCCGGAAGTTGCTGTCCGACGGCTTGTTGGGACGCAGTCAGAACGTGAGGCTTATTACTATCTGCCGGTGCCCGTGTTAATCGCTACATATGAGCAGATCAGCGTGGATGCGCTTGACCGAGTTCCAGATAAATGCTTTGACCTTGTTATTCTCGACGAAGCACAACGCATAAAAAACTACACTTCACGCACCGCGCTCGCGTGCAGATTGCTGCCACGTCACATCGCTTGGGCATTGACGGGCACACCAATAGAAAACTCGCGGGCGGATATCGAATCGATTTTTGCATTTCTAAGTCCTGGTTTGGTGCGAGCTACTGACGGCAGATCGAAGGTGCTGGAAGCCATCGCGCCTTACTTTCTGCGGCGAAGAAAGGCTGAGGTAGTCGCAGAGTTACCACCGATCATCGTACAAGATATGTCGCTAGAGCTGGATGAGCGTCAGCGTCGCGCTTACGACGCTGCATGGGTGTCTGGGTTCGATGACCTGCGGCGCGCGCCGCATCCCGTGCCGGCAACTGCGCTGCTTGCTCTTATCACGAGGCTCAAGCAAATATGCAATTTCGACGCTGATTGCGGCGAGTCGTGCAAGTTCGAAGCCTTGAATCTCTTGTTGGAATCAGCCAGAGAGACAGGCACCAAGGTATTGGTGTTTTCCCAGTACGTTGAAACGTTGAAGTGGTTGGCATCCAAAATCGATTCCGGAGCTACGCTCTACACCGGCGCTCAGTCGCAAACGGAAAGAGACGAGGTGTTGACTGAATTCGCGAACGAGAATGGGAGCCGAGTTTTGCTAACCTCATTGCGCGCGGGCGGCGTTGGACTAAACATTCCGCAGGCCGATCTCGTCGTCCTATACGACAGATGGTGGAACCCTGCGGTCGAGGCTCAGGCGGTGAATAGAGCCCACAGGCTTGGGCGCCAGACACCCCTCCATGTCGTACGCTTTCTGGTCCGGGATACCATCGAGGAACGAATCGATAGTATCCTTCATGCGAAGGCAGCTCTCTTTAACGACTACGTAGAAGCCGTCGAAACGGAGGAGATCCGTCTTCTCAGTCGTAATGATTTGATTCACGCATTGAATCTCAGTCATTTCGATACAGATGTCAGCCAACAACCCCTTAAAGAGTGACCTACATGGCCCAGGATCAAGTAAAAGAAATACCCCTCGATGACTTAGTTATTGGCAAAGGCCAGGTAAGAACTAAGGTCGGTGAAGGCATTGATGAGCTCGCTGAAAGTATCCGAGTAATCGGACTTCTCGAGCCAATCGTTGTCGCGCCAGCCAACAAAGATGGGAAGTACGAAATTCTGACGGGACAGCGGCGATTTCTTGCACACAAGAAGCTCAAGAAAAGGACCATCCTGGCCGTTGTGCGTGCGGAGAAGGTCGATGAGAACTTGGCGAAGGGTATTTCTGTCACCGAAAACGTAATGCGCCTCGATCTTACGAGGCGTGAATTGATTGACGCGTGTACGTCGCTTTACAAGCGGTATGGGTCAGTTAAGGATGTGTGCGACGCAACGGGTCTGCCGATGAGCAAGGTTCGCGACTATGTGAAGTACGACCGGCTCATTCCCGCACTGAAAAAGCTTGTGGATGGGGGCGCTGTCGATATGAAGGCAGCTCTCCGTGCACAGGATGCAGCGTCGGTCTCCGGAAAGACGGACGAAAAAGAAGCCGTTGCGTTCGCCAAAGAAATGGGTGGGATGAGTGGCGCTCAGCAGGACCGCATTGTGAAGGAGCGGGCGGCAAACCCCGAGACTCCTGCCGACGACGTAATAGAAAATGCCAAGTCTGGGAGTAAAGTGACCCAGGTCGTCGTCACGTTGAGTACTACTGTGCACTCGTCTCTTCAGGCTTTCGCGAAGTCTGAAGGGCAAAACCAGGACGATGCCGCGGCAACGCTGATCGAAGAGGCTCTTCAGCAAAAAGGGTTCTGACGGTATGGCCGCTGACATGCTCTCGCCGACGGAGCGTCAGCGGCTTCTGCTATCGGTGGGAACGCACCGCGGGCAAAGACCGCTGTCACCGGGGGAGGTGGCAAGCCTCTTTTCGAAAATACTCGAGGCTGGGGGAACACTATCGGACTGCGCCGAGGCGGCTAGTCTTGAAGGTACCACATGGGTGAGTCGCTTCCTTCGGCTGCTGTCTCTACCTGCCTCAGTCAGGCATCTTATAGATTGGGGCGGCAACGAGGGGGCAGTGACTTTTTCCTCTGGCGCTGAAATTGCCAGGCTTAATGACGATGAGGAAGAGGAAGCGCTTGTGCAAGGTGTTCTCACACATCAGCTAAGCGGGTCAGAGGTTCGGCAGGTCGTTCAACTTAGAAAGCGCTCGCGCCGACCACTCAAAGATTGCCTCGACGAGGTTGTTGGCATGCGACCGCGCGTTGAGAAACGCTATGTCTATGTCGGAGCGATTACCCTGAGTGAACTGAAGAGCAAGCTACACCTAATGACACAGAACGACAGGGACACGCTTTTGCGCACTGTTGTACATGACGCTTTGGGTTCAGCCAGACCAGCATTGTCTAAGCTTGGCGCTTCCACTTTTACCTTAGTCGGGGATGCTGATTTCGGGGAGAACATGAATAAAAAGAAAGAAACCTTGGAAAAGGAAATCAACGACGGTCTTCTGAAAGCAGCCGCATAAATGCCCCGCGTCGACGTCGTATCCTCCGGCGCGGTGTTGCTTGGACCCTCGGTGGTTTGCGACGGTTTTCAATACGGTCATCCTGTGCGCGTCCAGACACATGTGCACGACGACCATATGGCTGATTTCGAGCGGAGCAAGGGTTTCCAAGACCTGTATATGAGCGAAGCGACGCGGGGTTTGCTTATCGCAGAGTTCAACGCGGACCTTGACGTTCGAACAAATATCCTCTCTTTACCGCACGGCCGTTGCGCAGATTGCCCAGGTGGTCAGCTCACCCTTTTGTCTAGCGGCCATATGCTCGGCGCTGTCCAAGTCTGTCTCGAAGAACGGAGCGGTAGGCGGATCGGCTATTCCGGCGATTTTCACTGGCCGATAACAGAAGTGATGAAGGTGGATGAGCTAGTCGTGGATAGCACCTATGGAAGTGAAGACAGCATCCGGCGTTATTCACAGGAAGAGGCAGAAACCAGATTTCTCCAGCTTGTGCTGGCGAAGCTAAAAGTAGGTTCCGTCCACATTCGAGCGCACCGCGGCACTGTGCAACGCGCCCTTCAAATTCTCAGTGGACAAGTTAATGCGCCCATTCTAGGGAGCGGCAGGCTTTGCCAAGAGGTAAAGGTCTATCAGGGTTTTGGTTGCGCGGTTGGGGAGTTGACTCTGATAACGTGTGCCGAGGGAGAGGAGGCGCTAAAAGGCAGGCGCTATATCCGGTTGTACTCAAAGGGAGACCGAGATCTCGTTGATCTCAACGAGGGTACAAAGATTGTTCTGAGCGCCTTCATGAATAAGACGAATGATCCTGTGATCGAATATACCGAGCGGGGTTATTCGGTCGCGCTCTCAAATCACGCTGATTTCAATGGAACAATCGAGTACGTGGCCGCGACCGGCGCAAAGGTTGTGGTGACCGATAACTCTCGGGGTCGCGGAGTGGAGCTGGCATATGCGCTTCGAAACAGGTTAGGGGTCGATGCGAGACCGTCGTCGAACTTGGAAAGCCGGGAATGGGGAGTGGGTTGATTTGGAAAACAGGGACCGGCGGCAGTCTTGGGAAGACCTCAATGGTGCATCAACAATCGCGGTTCGACAGCTACGTTGCAGAGTACAGTCGGTTGCGTAAGCTCAGGAACGCGGCTTGTCCATTCTGTGTCGACCAAAATGGGCCGCTGCGGAACGAACTTGCCTATGTGCGGGTCGACAAATTCGCCGTAAGCGCCGGGCATATGCTAGTTATCCCGTTTCGGCATGTCACCGATTTCTTCAAGTTAACGAATCGAGAGCGAAAAGCAGTTACAGATTTGCTCGTGAGGGCGCGTGCATTCGTGGAGAAAAAGCATAGCCCGGACGGATACAACATCGGAGTAAATATCGGCGAGGCGGCCGGACAAACTATCTCGCACGTGCACGTTCACCTAATTCCCCGGTACAAGGGGGACGTTCCAAACCCACGCGGAGGCGTGCGGGCCGTTATCCCCGGCAAACAAAGCTACTAGGCGTGCCGAACAGCTGGGGGTAATTACTCAGCAAGGGGGGAAAATGAATCATGCGATCGCTTCGTTTCTTTTGTTGATCACTTCGCTTCCCGTATGTGCGCAGAGTGTATCTAGCACGTCCGGCGATTGGAACGTACTTATCAGCGCGCTCGCCGGGCTCCTAGGCGTAATCGTGGGCGGGATCATAAATGCGCGAATTCAGAATAAAGCACTCGCAAATACGAGCCGAATCGCCGACGAAGCCGCAGTGAATGCCAGATCGCTATCGGATGCAAAGGCACAGCAAGATCGTGAAATCGCGGAAGGTCGCGCTAGATTGGAAATTGGATCGTCGCTGGTTGCGAGAGAGCTGGAGCAATTGTCTGAATTGTACGGCCCCCTACATGCGCTATTTGGGCAATCCAATGCGCTTTATCGGCAGATGAATGAGGTTCTTTGTGAGCTAGCACCACAGCGCTTCCGACTTAAAGAAGGCGCAGATTTCGACAGACAGGAATTCCAGATTCACATCGATGGGGAATGGGTGTTATTTAGAACCGTCCTTCATCTTGAAGAGGTCTACGGTCGCCAATTTGGCATTGAGGATTACTTTGACGAAATAGTTGGGATAGGCGACCGGATTCAAAAGATCATTGCGGAAAAAGCAGGATTTGTGCGACCGGAGGATTCAAAACTTCTTATGATCTTTGGGCGATATCTGGCCCACTACGCGATCTTGAAGCGGCTGCATTCGGAACTGAGAGACCGCATTGCTGCAGGTAATTCGATGACAGATCCGCGTTCATCGGTCCCCATGAAGGTCCAGGAATCGGCTGTTTTCCCGCGCGAAATACAAGAGCTAGTGAAAAATGGTTTTGAGGCAATAAGCAGCCATTTAATGGAATGGCGGAGCAAAGCCGACTGGTCTACAAAACATGTAAACGTGTGACTTCTTGTCCGAGGACGCGGCTACTTCTGACGCGGGATGAAAGCGCTTACAAACCCCATCCGTCATTCGGGCCTCGGCCGCATCTCGCCGATCGAGTTCGAGCGGCGCCACTTAGTGCATCACGAGCACGCGGTTACCCACAGGCCTGCGCGCTCGGTTGCGTTTAAGGCGCCCCGCGCGCAGCCTGTGGATAACCGCTTGTGACCCAAGCGCTAAACCGTCCACTGAAACGGGTCAACTCCAGAGAGCGCCTAGTGGCGAGACCCTGTTGGAGTTGTCAACATGGCGACAACGAAACCAACCACGCTCACCGGTCCTTGGGACGAAGGCTTCGCGCTAGATGTCCACACGACTGACAGCGTGTACATCGGCGACGACTCCTATGGTCATCCGCAGTACCAGACCACGCGCAGTGAGATCGGCGAGCTGATATTCCGCCTGAAATACCGGGGCGAGGAGGCGAGCATCGCGCCGCTCTGCGACGCGGCGTACGGCCTCGTGAAGAGCCGCGCCTGGCAGGTAGACATGATCATCGGCGTTCCGCCATCGCGTCCTGGTCGCCGTATTCAGCCCGTTCTCCTGCTCGCCGACGCGATGGGGAATGCCCTTGGCGTCGAGGTCTGCAAGGACTGCATAAAGAAGGTGAAAAGCACGGCGGAACTCAAGACTGTCTACGAGTACCAGAAGCGTCTCGAGCTGCTGGCCGACGCCTATGCGGTTGCGGCCAATAAGACCAAGGGCCGCAACGTGCTCTTGCTCGACGACCTTTACCGCTCTGGCGCTACACTCGAAGCCGTATCAAAATCCCTCAAGGACGCTGGCCAAGTGGGCCGGCTCTTTGCTCTGGCATTCACAAGGACGCGGAAGCGGCGGTGACGAAAGTTTTTTTTGGCGGTTCCCGCAGGCTCGGACGCCTAAACGAGCAGGTTAGGGCACGCGCTGAAAACATGATGTCCGAAGGCTTGACGGTTCTCATTGGCGACGCGAACGGTGCTGACAAGGCGATACAGAAGTTCTTTGCCGATCGCCAGTATTCCAACGTCCTCGTGTTCTACTCGGGCAAGGCGTGCCGCAACAACCTCGGGGACTGGGATACCCGCGCCGTCAAAGTTTCCCGAGCAACACGAGACTTCAAGTTCTACACCGCGAAAGATTTAGCGATGTGCGAAGAAGCCGACTACGGCTTCATGATGTGGGACGGCGCAAGCCAAGGTACAGTGAACAACATCCTCAACCTACTTGAGCGTGGAAAGAAGGTGGTTGTCTATCACTCTCCAGCAAGGGAATTCCTTACATTCCGTGCACCGGCCGATGCCGAGGAACTTTTGCGCCGCATTGCGCCGGATCGAGCACTCGAACTAGACAAGAAGGTCGGCTTAAGGCGTCGCATTGCCGCATCTCAAGGAGAAATTGGTTTGCCGTAGCCGGCATGTGTCAGGGGGCCAGCGAAGACAAGCGCGGGTGATTGCGCGGTAGATTGGAGGGGGGAAATGGCTGAGCTGGATCTTGTATCCGACGATGGGCTCCGCGCTGCTTGCGCCGCCGTTGAGACGGACTATCGTGAGTCCGCGAAATCTTGGACTGAGGAGCTATCAAAGTTTTTGACCTTAGTCCGGCGAGCCGACAAGAAAACCCGGTCGGAAGAGGATGGGCACGGCGGCGAAGAACATCGTGCTCCTCGGCGACCAGATGCAGCTCGGCCAGCCGATCCAGGGCGTGCATCCCGGGCGCTCGGGCGAGTCGGCGCTCGAGTACCTGCTCGACGGCCTCGCCACCATCCCGCCCGAGCGCGGCGTGTTCCTCGAGCGCACCTGGCGCATGCATCCCGAGGTCTGCGGCTTCATCTCGGACGCGGTCTACGACTCGCGCCTCGAGGCGCAGGCGGACAACGCCAGGCAGCGCCTGGTGCTCGGGCCCGGGGCGGATCGGCGCCTGAAGCCCGCCGGCCTCGCCTTCGTGCCGGTCGCGCACGACGCGAACGCGCAGCGGAGCGAGGAAGAGGCGGCCGTGGTGAAGGAGCTGTACGCGAGCCTCCTCGGGCAGAGCTATGTGAGCAGGAAAAATGAAAAGAAACCCATGGCGGCCGAGAATATCCTGGTCGTCGCGCCCTACAACATGCAGGTCAACCTCTTGAAGCGCGTGCTGCCCGCGGGCGCGCGCGTCGGCACGGTCGACAAGTTCCAGGGCCAGGAGGCCGACGCGGTGATCGTCTCCATGGCCACTTCGAGCGGCGATTACCTGCCGCGCAAGATCGAGTTCCTCTACAGCAAGAACCGCTTCAACGTCGCGGTGTCGCGGGCGCGCTCGCTCGCCGTCCTGGTGTCGAGCCCGAAGCTGCTGGAGGTGAGCTGCGCGACGCCGGAGCAGATGGCGCTCGTGAATACGCTGTGCTGGTTCGTGGCGGAGGCGCAGAAGAATTCGGAAAAGATTCGGGGTCAGACCACTGAGGTTTCCCCATAATTTTTGAGTTCTCAAGCGTGTTGGGCAAGTAGCGGATACGCGCTTGGCTGATCGGGTATGGGTGGCGGCGAAGCCGGAGGCGACAA
>Ga0187893_10002545_pt1 | contig 39753 bp, 37 predicted proteins | sample MA1701074metaG_FD_139574 | JGI IMG/M metagenome (GOLD analysis project Ga0187893, IMG submission 139574) | White microbial mat communities from a basaltic lava cave in the Kipuka Kanohina Cave System on the Island of Hawaii, USA - MA170107-4 metaG ...
AAATCTTTTTAACCTCGTCCGTGTTCTTTAACAAACGCCGCGAGGTTCAAAAGCGAATCTTGTTGTGCCCGGAGGAGCCCGCCCCTAGAATCCCCGAGGATTGGCGAGAACACAACCGGGACGAATCCAGGCCGGAGGGTAGGGGTGACCACGAGCTCGAAGGGCATCCAGCGCGTTCTCGTCGCCGACGACGAACCCCAGATCCTCTCCCTGATCCGCGAGGCCCTTCACCAGGAGGGCTTCCTCGCCACCCTCTGCCGCGACGGCCAGGCCGCCCTCGAGGCCATGGAGAAGCACACCTATCGGGCCGCCATCCTCGACGTCATGATGCCCCGGCGGACGGGCCTCGAGGTCCTTCGGGAGCTCCGCGGCCGGAAGGACGAGACCCCGGTCGTCCTCATGTCGAGCTTCATCGGCGAGGACGTCTACGAGGCCTGCCAGGGCCTGGGACGACTGGCCTTCCTCCCCAAGCCCTTCACGCTCTCGGAGCTCAGGAGCGCCATCGACCGCGCCGTGACCGAGGTCCGCTGTTGACCGTCCTTCCGGCGGCGGGTAGTCTGGTGCCTCCGTGAGACGCGCGCTCGCTCCGCTCGTCCTGGCCGCCCTCTCCGCCCCGGGGACCGCCCGCGCGGGCCAGGATCCGGAACGCGCCCCCTTCGCGTTCGCGCCGGGCGAGCGGATCGTCCTCCTGGGCAACACCTTCTTCGAGCGCGATCTCCGCCACAACGCCCTGGAGACGCTTCTCGTCGCGAGGCACCCGGACCGGGACCTCGTCTTCCGGAACCTCGGGTGGGACGGCGACACCGTCTGGGGCCAGGCCCGCGCCGGGTTCGGGAACGCCAAGGACGGGTTCCGGAACCTCCAGAAGCAGGTGGCCGAGGCCCGGCCCACCGTGATCTTCCTGGCCTACGGGATGAACGAGTCCTTCGCCGGGGAGGGCGGGCTTGGCGAGTTCTCCGAGGGCCTGCACCAGCTCCTCGAGGCGCTCGCCCCCTCGGGGGCCCGGATCGTCCTCCTCTCCCCGATCCGCCACGAGGAGCTGGGCCCTCCCCTCCCCGACCCCGTCGAGCGCAACCGGGTCCTCTCGCTCTACGTCCAGGCCATCGCGAAGGCCGCCCGCGACCGGAAACACCGCTTCATCGACCTCTTCACCCGGCTGGACGGCGACCGCCCGCTCACCGACAACGGCATCCATCTCAACGACGAGGGGTATCGGCGGGCGGCGCGGGCCGTCGCCGACGCCCTGGGCGTCCCGCTCCCGCGCTGGTCGGTCGAGGTCGACCTCGGGAGGGAGGGCGCGAAGTCCGAGGGGACGGGGATCCTGAGCGTGGACGCCCTCCCCAACCGGCTTCGCTTCCGGGCCCTCGACGAGGCCCTCCCGGCCCCGGGCGAGCGCGGCCGCCTGCTCACCGTCCGCGGCCTGACGCCGGGCATGTACGTCCTCCGCGCCGGCGGCGTCCTCGTGACCCGCGCGACCGGGGACGAGTGGGCACGGGGCGTCTCCCTCCGCTCGGGGCCGGAGTTCGAACGGACCGGGAAGCTCCGCGAGGCGATCGCCTACAAGAACCTGGTCTACTACCAGTACTGGAGACCGCAGAACGACACCTACATCTTCGGCTTCCGCAAGCGCGAGCAGGGACATCTCCAGGCCGAGTTCCCCCAGTTCCCGCCCCTGGTCGCCCAGAAGGAGGCGGAGATCGCGAAGCTCCGCGCTCCCGTCCCCGTCGAGTACGTCCTGGAACCGGAAAAGAAATGATCTCGCTCCTGGCCGCCCTCGCCCTCCAGGCCCAGGCGGAGAAGCCGCCGGATCCGGAGCTGGAGCGGAAGAGCTTCACCGTGGCCGACGGCTTCGAGGTCAACCTCTTCGCCGCCGACCCCCTCCTCGTCAAGCCCATCCAGATCAACTTCGACGCCCGCGGCCGCCTTTGGGTCGCCACCTCGACCGTCTATCCCCAGGTCCCCCCCGGCGAGGTCCCCAACGACAGGATCCTGGTCCTCGAGGACGCCGATGGCGACGGGAAGGCGGAAAAGGCCTCGGTCTTCGCCGAGGGGCTCTTCATCCCGACCGGCCTCGAGGTCGGCCACGGCGGCTGCTACGTGGCCAACTCCACCGAGCTCCTCCACCTGGCCGACACCGACGGCGACGGGAAAGCCGACCGGCGCCGCGTCGTCCTCTCCGGGTTCGGCACCGAGGACACCCACCACATCATCCACACCTTCCGCTGGGGACCCGAAGGCGACCTCTACTTCAACCAGTCCATCTACATCCACAGCCACGTCGAGACGCCTCACGGGCCCCGCCGCCTGGGGGGCGCCGGGATCTGGCGCCTCCGGCCGGCCTCCCTCGAGCTCGAGGTCTTCTGCCGGGGCATGTGCAACCCCTGGGGCCACACGATCGACCGCTGGGGCCAGTCGTTCGGCACGGACGGGGCGGGCGGCGACGGCCTCCATTTCCTCATGCCCGGCGCCATCTACCCCCACTACCCGAGCGGGGAGCGCTTCTTCCCCGGCCTCAACCCCGGCCATCCGAAGTACTGCGCCCACGAGGTCGTCTCCGGCCGCCACTTCCCCGACGACTGGCAGGGGAACGTCGTCGCCAACGACTTCCGCGCCAACCGCGTCGTCCGCTTCCAGCTCTCCGACGACGGCGCGGGCTTCTCCTCGAAGCTCCTGCCCGACCTCATCAAGTCCAGCGACCGCGCCTTCCGCCCCGTCGACGCCCGCATGGGCCCCGACGGGGCGCTCTACATCGCCGACTGGTACAACCCGATCATCAACCACGGCGAGGTCGGCTTCCGCGACCCGAGGCGCGACAAGACCCACGGCCGGATCTGGCGCGTGACCGCGAAGGGCCGCCCCCTCGTCCCCCGCCCGAGGCTGGAAGGCGCCCCGGTCCCCGAGCTCCTCGAGCGTCTGAAGGACCCCGAGGACTGGACCCGCCACTTCGCCCGGCGCGTCCTGGCCGAGCGGGGCCGCAAGGAGGTCCTTCCGGCGCTCGCCGCCTGGACCCGCACCCTCTCGGACGACCACGACCGGCTCGAGGCGCTCTGGGTGCACCAGTCGCTCGACGAGGTCGAGCCCTCGCTCCTCGGGTCGCTCCTGGCCTCGCCCGACTTCCGCGCCCGGGCCGCCGCGACGCGCGTCGCCGGCCGCTGGCAGCGCCGGCTCCCGGACGCCCTCGCCCTCCTCGAGGCCCGCGTGGCCGACGCGCATCCGCGCGTCCGCCTCGAGGCCGTCCGCGCGCTCAAGGAGCTCGGCACCGAGCAGGCGTTCGCGGCCGCGATGCGCGCGCTCGACCTGCCCGTCGACCGCTTCCTGGACTACAGCCTCTGGATGACGGCCTACGAGATGAAGCCGGTGTGGATGCCCGCCTACGAGGCGGGCCGGCTCAGGCTCGGCGGGAACCCCAGGCACGAGGAGTTCGCGCTCCGGGCCGTGAAGTCGCCCCTCGTGGCCGAGCGGCTGATCGAGACGGTCAAGGCCGGGTGGCAGTCGTTCGAGACGCGCGAGAACGCGCTCGCGCTCATCGTCTCGACGGGGAGCGCCGAGGACCTCCGCAAGCTCTTCGCCGCCCCGTTCGACGCGGCCACGCTCTCGAAGGTCCTGGCCGGCCTCGGCCGCGCGGCCCGCGACCGTCGCGTCAAGCCGGCGGGCGACCTGGGCCGCCTCCGGGGCTTTCTCGGGCACGCCGACCCCCGGGTCCGCGCCGAGGCCCTCCGCCTGGCCGGCCACTGGAAGCTCGAGGAGCTCCGGGAGGAGCTCGAGAAGGCGGCCGAGGGGCGGGAGCGGGCGGCGGTGGACGGCCTCTCGGCCCTGGGCGGCCCGAAAAGCGCGGCCTTCTTCCGGGTCCTGGCGGGCCGCGAGGACGCCTCCTTCCGCCGCCTGGGCGTGATCGGCCTGGCGGGCGTCGACCTGGCGGAGGCGGCCGAGCTCGCCCCCGCCGCCCTGGAAGGAGACGCGACGGAGGTCTTCGCCGCCTTCCTCTCCCGGAAGGACGGCGCCGAGGCGCTCGCCCGCGCGCTCGACCCCGCGAAGGTCCCCGCCGACGCCGCCCGCCTGGGCCTGCGCCACATGTACGCCGCCGGCCTCCAGGAGCCCGGCCTGGTCCGGGTGCTGAACCAGGCCGTCGGCCTCACCGCGCGAAAGGAGCTTCCCCCCGAGGCGATGAAGGCCCTCGCCGCCGAAGCGCTCGCCAAGGGCGACCCCGCGCGAGGCGAGGCCGTCTTCCGCCGGAAGGAGCTCTCCTGCTTCCAGTGCCACGCGATCGCGGGCGCCGGCGGGACCGTGGGGCCCGACCTCCTCTCGCTCGGCGCGAGCGCCCCGCCCGACTACGTCGTCGAGAGCCTCCTCCGTCCCGAGGCGAAGTCCAAGGAGGGCTACGTCTCCTTCCAGGTCCTGACCAAGGCGGGCGACGTCCTCTCCGGGATCCGCGTGCGCGAGAACTCCGAGGAGCTCGTCCTCCGGGACCCCCTCCGGGACGAGATCGTCCTCCGGAAGAGCGCCATCGAGGCCCAGAAGCAGATCGGCTCCGTCATGCCCTCCGGCCTGGCCGACCTCCTGACGGACGCGGAGCTCCTGGACCTGGTCCGCTTCCTGGCGGAGCTCGGCAAGCCCGGCCCCTACGCCGTGGGGAACGCCCCCGTCGTCCGGCGCTGGCGCCTCCCGGAGCCGGCCTACAGCCTGGTCTCGGGGGACCTCCCCCTCGCGGAAGGCTCCGGGGTCAGGGCGCGCGCGGAGGTCGAGGTCACTACCTCCGGGAAGTTCCGTCTGCGCCTGAGTTCCGCGAACGTGGAGCTCCTCGTCGACGACAAGCCCGTCTCCCTTGCCGGGAAGGAGATCGACGTGGAGCTCGAGCGCGGCCCCCATTCGATCACCGTGTCCCCCCGCGAGAGACTCGACCGGCTCCGGCTCGAGATCGAGGAGGCCCCGGGCTCCCCGGGCCGCCTCCGGATCGTGGCGGGCCGCTAGCCCGCGCCGTGACCGACGAGATCCGCCGGCCCTGCCCGTCCCGGCCACGATCGCGACCTTGGGGTGAATAGGATGCCGCCGGGCTCCGTTTCCTAGACATGCCCCTCGCGCTTCTCCTTTTCGCCCTGGCCGCCCCCCAGGAGGGGGCGCTCGACGTCCTCGACGGCGAGACGCTCTACGAGGACGGCTGGCTCTTCACGCTCGGATACGAGCAGCTCCGGAAGGGTACGTTGCGCGAGGGGAGCGACAGGACTTCGGACCCCCTCGACCGGGTGCAGACCGACCGGAGCCTGGTCGCGAGCGCCCACTACGGGCTCCGCTACGATCTCCAGCTCAGCCTGATCGTCCCCTACGTGTCCCGGACCCTCGAGCTCGACGATCCGGCCGGACCCGACCGCCTCTCGGCCGACGGCCCGGGGGACGTCACGCTCGCGGCCAAGTGGCGCTATTACCGGCCGGCCCTGGAGGGCACGGCCTTCAACTTCGCGATGCTGGGAGGCCTCGACCTTCCGACCGGCTCCGACGACGAGCGCGACGGGGGGGCGCGCCTGCCCCCCGACCTTCAGCCCGGGTCGGGCTCCTGGGACCCCTTCTTCGGCACGGGGCTCACGTACGAGCCCGGCCGCTGGAGGCTCAACGCCTTCGGCTTCTACAAGCGCAACGGCCGGGGCGGTCACGACTACAAGCACGGGGACCAGTTCTTCCTGGAGCTCGCGGCGGGGAACCGCTTCTGGCTGGAGCCCTATCCCGGGCCGTTCATGCGGGCGGACCTCCTCCTCCGGTTCCGCCGCGAGTGGCGCGATTTCGACGGCGGCGGCATCGTGCACGACTCGGGCGGCGAGCAGGTGACCGTGGGGCTCGCCTGGGCGTTCCGCCCCCGCCCCACGCTGGATTTCCAGGTCTCGGTCGAGGTCCCCGTCACCGAGCGCGTCGAGGGAATCCAGCTCGCGGAGGACTACTCCATCTTCCTCGCGTTCGGAGTGCGGATATGAGAAGCGCCGCGGCGCTGGCCTTTCTCCTGGCGGCCTCGTGCGGCACGCCCGGCGCGGAGGTCCGCCCGATGGAAGGCGACTTCGCCTTCCTCGAGTTCAAGCTCGGGAGCTGAACCTGAAACGAGGAGATGCCCGCCCTCGAGCGGCTCCTCAGGAGCCTGTACGGTTCCACGCCCCAGATCGACCTCGACAAGAAGATCGCCCGCTCGCGCGCCGCGGCCGCGCAGGCCTTCGACTTCCACAAGCTGGGCGACGGCATGAAACGCGCCAACGTCGACCTGATGGCGATCACGCTCCAGGCGACGGCGGAGCTGAAGTCGGGAAAGGCCGTCCTTCAACCGACGGGACAGTCGTTCGCGCTCGACGGCGCGGTTCCCGACGCGCCCGGCGCGCGGCGGACGTTCAAGGTCCTGGACTGGAAGGACCCGGAGAAGACACGGCTTCAGATCGTGCCGTGAGCGAACCTTCAGGCGCGCCGCGCTACCAATCGGGCGATCCGGAGGAGACGAAGCCATGACGCTCGCGCTGGCGGCGACGCTCGTCCTGATGCAGGACGGAGCGCAGATCGAGGAGCTGATCAAGCGGCTCGGCTCGGAGGAGTACTCCGTCCGCGAGAAGGCGAGCGAGGAGCTCCGGAAGATCGGGAAGCCCGCCCTGGAGGCGCTCCGGAAGGCGGCGGAGAGCCCGGACCCCGAGGTCCGGACCCGCGCGAAGTCGCTCCTCCAGGAGCTCGCCGAGCCCGGGGAGGCCCGGACGCCTCCCCGTCCGGCGCCACCGGCTCCCCCTCCTTTCCCTCCCGGCCTGGGACTCCGCGGGAGTTCGGTCCAGGTGCGGTCCGTCAACGGCGACTCGACGTACGTCATCACCCCCGGCGACGGCGGCCTTCCGATCACCTTCCGCCGGACGCGGGCGGGCGAGGTGACGCTGGAGTACACGGACGGCGACGGGAAGGCGCAGTCGGCCGCTTCGGAGTCCCTCGGGAAGTTCCTGAAGGACCACGCGGAGCTGGCCGTGAAGTACGGGATCACCGAGGAGGGGATCGACTACGGGGGGGGGCGGGTGAGCTTCAAGGGCCCGGGCCTCGAAGGTTTCCGGTTCGACTTCGGCCGCCGGCCCTTCCGCCCGGCGGAGCCCCCTCGGGACCCGGAGGCGCCGCGGGCGGATTTCGAGCCCGCCTCGGAGGCGCTCCGGGCGCAGCTCGGCCTCGAAGACGGGCAGGGCGTGGTGGCGACCCGGGACGAGGCCGCCCCCGGGCTCCGGAAGAACGACGTCCTCGTCGAGGTGGACGGCCGCCCGGTCCGGCGGCCCGCCGACGTGAAGCCCCTCCTCCGCCCCGGAGCCGTCCTCACGGTGCTCCGGAAGGGGCGGCGCCAGGCGGTCACGATCCGGAGGGACTTCTAGCCCTCCTCCCGAGGCGGCCCCGAACCGTCGAAAATAACTTTACAGAAAGTGGATGTCCGCATTACGCGGAGTTCCACGCTCGAAAAGGGTGTTAAAAATTTTATCGGGAACGGGGGCCTTTCGCTTGACGGCCCCTAGGGCTGGGGGTATAGTCCCTCTGAACGCCGTACAGGTTGTGGAGGGGCTCTCGGGGGAATTTGAAGCCGTCATCCTGCTGCTGCCGGCGCTTCGGCGATTCAGATAGGGAGAGCGGTCGGGGGTGTCTGTGCCTGGAGAGAGGTGGAATTCCCCCCCGGTTTCTTAGGCGCGGTACGATCGTGAGCTCGAAAGTACGGAAATATTGTCCGCATCGCGGGTGAGAGGAGGGAAACCATGGAAGGCCTGTTCGGGAAGGGTGTCGTCCCGTCCTCGGTGGGGGGGGGTTCCACGTCGACGGAACTGAGGAAGAAGACCCGCCGTTCCTCTCCCGCCCGCGGCCGCGGCCTCCGGGTCCGCCGGGTCTACACCACCCCGGGCATCGACCCCTTCGAGACGATCGAGTGGGACCGGCGGAAGTCCAGGATCTCGAACCCCGACGGCTCGACCGTCTTCGAGCTCAAGGACATCGAGATCCCGAAGTCCTGGTCGCAGCTCGCCACCGACATCGTCGCCTCCAAGTACTTCCGGAAGGCCGGGGTCCCCGGCACCGGGAACGAGGTGAGCGCCCGCCAGACGGTGACCCGGATCGCCCGGTCGCTCCGCCGGGCCGGGGAGGAGCTGGGCGGCTACTTCGCCGACACGGACGACGCCGACACCTTCGAGGCCGAGCTCACCCACATGCTGGTCACCCAGGTGGGCGCCTTCAACTCGCCCGTTTGGTTCAACTGCGGCCTGGCCCAGGAGTACGGGATCACCGGCAAGGCCGTCGGGAACTGGGAGTGGAACAAGGCCAGCGACAAGGTCCAGGAGTCCGCCGACTCCTATTCCCGCCCCCAGCTCTCGGCGTGCTTCATCCAGTCCGTGAGCGACGACCTCATGGACATGGCCGACCTCGTCAAGCGGGAGATGCGGATCTTCAAGTTCGGCTCGGGGACGGGCACGAACTTCTCCCGGATCCGCGCGGAGGGCGAGCGGCTCTCCTCGGGGGGGACCTCGAGCGGCCTGATGAGCTTCCTCGAGATCTACGACAAGTCGGCCGGCGCCATCAAGTCGGGCGGCACCACGCGCCGCGCCGCCAAGATGGTCTGCCTCGACATGGACCACCCCGACATCGACCGCTTCATCGACTGGAAGATGCGCGAGGAGGACAAGGCCCGCGTCCTCATCGAGCACGCCGGCCTCCCCTCCGACTTCAACGGCGAGGCCTACCACACCGTGAGCGGCCAGAACTCCAACAACTCCGTCCGCGTCTCCGACGAGTTCATGAAGGCCGTCGAGGAGGACGGGACCTGGGAGACGAGGTACCGGACCGCCGGCAAGATCGCCAAGACCTGGAAGGCCCGCGAACTCTGGGACAAGGTCGCCCAGGCCGCCTGGAAGTGCGCCGACCCGGGCGTCCAGTACGACACCACCATCAACGCGTGGCACACCTGCCCGAACACGGACCGGATCCACGCTTCGAACCCGTGCGTCACGGGCGATACGCTCGTCGCCACGCTTGACGGCTGTGTCCGCATCGACTCCCTGACGCAGGCCGCGCAGGAGATCATCGCCGGCGACGGCCGCCCGGCCCGGGTGGCTGCAGCCTTCCGGACGGGAAAGAAACAGGTCTATCTCCTCCGCACCGTGAGTGGCAACACGGTTAAACTCACGGCGGATCATCGGGTGTACACGCTCAACCGGGGTGATGTTGCGGCTATCGACCTCAAGGAAGGGGATCGGCTGCAAACCTTGAGCCAGCAATCGGCACGCGAACTGAGCTCCAGTCTAGCCGCGCTGTCGGTGGTTACAGGCACCCGATACCAGCACGGTTCCGACGAATTCGAGAGCCTCACGCCCCTGGGCGTGGAAGACGTCTACGACCTCACGGAGCCGAGGACGCAGCACTTCGTGGCGAACGGGATCGTCGTCCACAACTGCTCCGAATACATGTTCCTGGACGACTCGGCGTGCAACCTCGCCTCGCTCAACCTGACCAAGTTCCTCTCGCCCGAGGGGATCTTCGACGTCGAGCGCTACCGGCACGCGATCGAGGTCTTCTTCACGGCGCAGGAGATCGCCGTCGACTTCGCGAGCTACCCGAACCAGGCGATCGCGCAGAACTCGCACGATTACCGGCCGCTGGGTCTGGGCTACGCGAACCTGGGGACGCTCCTCATGCTGCTCGGGATCCCCTACGACAGCGACCGGGGCCGCGGGATCGCCGCGGCGCTCACCGCGATCCTGACGGGCCGCGCCTACCGGCAGAGCGCCGAGATGGCCCGCGGGAAGGGCCCCTTCCCCGGCTACGAGAAAAACCGCGAGCCCTTCGTCAAGGTCATGAAGATGCACCGGGAAGCCGCCTACGCGATTCCCGGGGCCGACTGCCCGCAGAACCTCCTCAAGGCCGCGCGCGAGGACTGGGACGACGCGGTCGCCCTGGGCGAGTCGTTCGGCTACCGGAACGCCCAGGCCACCGTGCTCGCCCCGACGGGCACCATCGGCCTCCTCATGGACTGCGACACGACCGGCGTCGAGCCCGACTTCGCGCTCGTCAAGTTCAAGAAGCTGGCCGGCGGCGGGTACTTCAAGATCGTGAACGAGTCCGTCCCGGAGGCCCTCCGGCGCCTCGGCTACACCAAGCAGCAGTCCGAGGAGATCGTGGCGTACGTCGTGGGCACGAACACCCTGAACAGCGCGGCGCCCGTCAACGGCCGGGCCCTGGCGGAGAGGGGGCTGACCGCGGAGGAGATCGCGCGCGTGGAGGCGCAGCTCCCCCGGGTGTTCGAGCTCGCGCACGCGTTCAACCCCTTCGTCCTGGGCGAAGAGGCCTGCCGGCGCCTCGGGCTCAAGCCCGAGGACGACTTCCTCCGCAAGCTGGGCTTTTCCGCGGAGGAGATCGACCGCTCCAACGACGTCCTCTGCGGCCGGATGACCGTGGAGGGGGCGCCCCAGCTCCGGGAGGAGCACCTCGCCATCTTCGACTGCGCCAACAAGTGCGGGAAGACCGGGAAACGCTTCATCCACTGGATGGGCCACATCAAGATGATGGGGGCCGTCCAGCCCTTCATCTCGGGGGCGATCTCCAAGACCATCAACATGCCCGCCGAGACCACGGTCGAGGAGATCAAGGAGGCCTATCTCCAGTCGTGGAAGCTGGGCCTCAAGGCGGTCGCGCTCTACCGCGACGGTTGCAAGGCCTCGCAGCCGCTCTCGACCAAGTCCGAGAAGAAGGACAAGAAGGACGAGGCCGCCGCGCCGCTTGTCCAGGGGCAGCTCCTGCCGACCACGGTCGCCAACCCCGTCAGCCCCACGGCCGCGAGCCAGAGCCTCAAGCGCTTCCGGCTCCCCAAGAAGCGGAGCGGCTTCACCCAGGAGGCCCGGATCGCCGGCCAGAAGGTCTACCTCCGCACGGGCGAGTACGAGGACGGGACGCTCGGCGAGATCTTCGTCGACCTCGCCAAGGAGGGGGCCGCCTTCCGGTCGATGATGAACTGCTTCGCGATGGCCGTCTCCGTCGGCCTCCAGCACGGCGTGCCGCTCAAGGACTACGTCGACATGTTCACCTTCATGCGCTTCGAGCCTCAGGGGCCGGTGGACCACCCGAACATCAAAATGTGCACCTCGGTGATCGACTACCTCTTCCGGGTCCTCGCCCTCGAGTACCTGGGACAGACGGAGTTCGCGCAGGTCAAGCCCGCCGACGGCGAGACGCGCCTGCGCCGCGCGACCGAGTTCATCAGGAAGGTCGAGGCCGCCGCCGCCGAGGCCCCGAAGGCCGTCGCCGACCTGCACGCCGCCCCGCTCGCCCTGGTCGAAGGGGCCCCCCGGCCCGCCCCCGCCGGCGAGGCGAGCGCGCTTTCGGAGCACCTGGGCAAGATGATGGGCGACGCCCCCTTCTGCAACGTCTGCGGGCACACGACCGTGCGGAACGGCGTCTGCTACAAGTGCCTGAACTGCGGGAACACGCTGGGCTGCTCGTAAGGAGATCCGGCGATCGGGCAGGATCCCCGTGACGCGCGGATCCTGGAAGGCGCAGGTGAGATCGGCGGCGGCCACGTTCCTTCTCCTCGCGGCCTGCGGGGCTGCCCCGCCCCGCGAGGACCTCGAGCCCCTCTTCGCGAGGGTGGAGACGGGGACGGCGGCCGAGGCGCTCGAGGCGAGCGCGGAGCTGGCGGCGAAGGTCGACGACGCCTGGCTTCCCCGCCTGGGGATCCTCCTCGAGCGGGCGCCGCTTCGGGCGCTCCCCCTCGTCGGCGACCTCGCGACGGAAGGGAGCGCGCGCCTGCTCCTCGAGCGGCTGCCGGGGCTCCTCGGATCGCCGACGGGGGGCGTTCCTCGCGCGGCCGTCGTGGCGGCGGGGCTCCGGCGGCTCCGGGCGGCCGCGCCTCTCGTCATGGACCACCTGGAGCGGACGGGCGACCCCGCGGCGATCCGGGCGCTGGGCCGGATCTGGGAGCGCGGGCTCGACGATCCGCCCCTCGCCAAGGCCGACGAGGTCGAGCGGCTCACCGCGCTCGCCGTGCTCCACCGGCTCTCGACGGGGATCGACGCCGCGCCCGAGTCGGTCGAGGCGATGCTCCGCACGATGACCCGGGGGGAGCTCGAGGACTTCCTGGGGAAGCACGCGGCGGAGCGCTTCCCCGCCCGCCGGCTCTGCGACCAGGCCGTCCGGCGGCGCGGCTTCGACCCCGGGAAGGGCGCCCGGATCCACGAGGCCCTCCTCCGGAGCCCCGACCTCGAGCTCGTGGCGGGCATCCTCGACACCTCGCCCCACGCGCTCCCGGAGCCCGTCGTCCGGGCCTTCCTCTCCGACCGCCGGCCCGCCCGGGAAGGGACGCTCCTTTGCGACGCGGCCGCCGCGCGGCTCTCGGGAAGGCGGCCCGCCACGCGCGCCGAGCGGGACGCCCTGATCGAGTCCCTCCGGAACTGACCTAGCCCGCCTTGGGCGCGGCGGACGGGGACGCCGGGGGCGGCGGGGCGGCAGCTTCGCCCTCCATCTCGAAAAGGAGGGGATGCCTCCGGAAATGCTCCTGGATGAGATTCCGGAGCTCCCGGTCGGGATCGACGAACTTGAACCCCACGACCGAGCAGCCGGGGAAGCTCTTGGAGGCGTTCGAGTGGCGGACCTTGAGGAAGACCGCGCAGGACGCTCCGGCCGGGGGGTGCTTCAGCTCGGCCTTGATCTCGTCCCCCTTCTCGAAGTTTCCTTCCACGATCGCCCGGAGGCCTCCCTCGGAGACGTCCAGCCACATCTTGACGCGGTTCCCGCCGAGCATGCCGCCCAGGCCGGCCGGGCGGATGTGGAGCCTGGCCTCCCGCGGGGGGACGAAGCGCTCGAAGAGCCGGCCCTCCGGCCCGGGGAGGGGGAGCTCCTGCGCCGAGGGGGGGCGCTGCGGGGCGGGGGTGGGGGTCACCTGGATCGGCCGGCCGGGGGAAGAACCCGTCCGGCCCGCGGGCTTGCTCCGCTCCACGGCCGCCGCCAGGCAGGTCTCGCAGTAGCGCTTCCCCAGGAGGGTCACCGCCCGCCCTTCCTCGAAGTCCTTCGATCCGATCGCCCCCCGGCAGAAGCTGCAGTAGAGCGTGTGCTTCTCCACGCAGAAGCGGCAGACGTTCCTGCCGAGGAGGACCAGCGCGCCGCCCTCCGCGAACTCGGAATCGGGGAACTTCCCCCGGCACAGGGCGCAGCGCAGGCTGCTCATGTCCGTTCGCGCTTCACTCTGGCATATTATATGCGGAAATTCAGTTTTTCATCCGCTCTTTCCGGAATCCCGGGCGGCCGGGACCGGAGCTCCCCCGCCCGCGGCGGGCCGCCCTTCCCTCTTTTCGCCCCCTCGCCCCGGGCCTTTCACGGGCCGGATCGATTCGGCCTTGACCGCGACCGCCCCGTAGCGCTCCTCCGCCCTCCCGGTCACCTCGTAGGGCCCGATCGTCCCGATCAGCCCCCGGCAGCGCCGGAAGACCGCCGGGAAGAGCACCGCCTCGAAGAGCCCGTGCTCGTCCTCGAGCGTCACGAACTCCATGGGCTCCTCCCGGGCCGTCACGGCGATCCGGGCCGTCGCCATGATCCCGAGCAGCCTCACCCGCCGGCCCGTCGAGGACGCCAGCCCGCGGCTGTCGAAAGATCGGGGGCCCGGCGCGAGGTGGCCGAGGATGTGCCGCCGCGCCGAGAGCCCCAGGATCGAGAGCTCGTGCGCGAACTTCTCCTCCTCCGAGAAATCCCGGATCGCCGGGACCTTCGCGCCCCGGGCGAGCGCGGCCATCAGGACCTCCGGCCGCGGCCGCCCCGCCCAGTCGAGCGCCCCCGAGAGGGCCAGGTTCCGGAGCGAAGGCCGGGAGATCCGCGTCCGCGCGAGGAAGTCCTCGAGCGAGTCGAACGGCCGGCCCTCCAGGATCCGTCCCAGCTCCCGCTCCTCGAGCCCGAAGATCCGGTTGAAGCCCACCCGGATCGCGCCTTCGCGATGCCGGGCTTGCTTCGGCGTCGCAGGCCCCCCGGGCTCGAGCGTGAACTCGACGCCCGAGCGCTGGACGCAGGGGAGGAGGACCCGGATCCCCTCGCGCTTGGCCTGCTCGAGGTAGACCCGCGCGTCGTAGAGCCCCTGGTTGTTGTTGAGCGCCGCCGTCCAGTGCGCGGCCGGGTGGTGGGCCGCCAGCCACGCCGACGCCCACGCCAGCACCCCGTAGGACGCCGCGTGCGCCCGGCAGAAGGAGAACTCGTTGAACTTCGCCATCTGGATCCAGAGCCCCTCCGCCAGCTCCCGCGGCGTCCCGTGCCGGACCGCCGCCTCCAGGAACTCCCGCGAGACCGCGACCCTCTCCTCGTCCGTCCGCAGCTTCTGCACCCGCCGGCGGAAGCGGTCCCCCTCCGCGAGCGGGAGGCCCGTGAGCGCCGACGCCACCACCATCGCGTCGTCCTCGTAGAGCATGATCCCGTGGGTGTCGCGGAGAAGCGGCCCCTCCGGCGAGGGGTCGAGCCCGCGCTCGCGGCGGACGAACGCCTCCTTCATCCCGAGCGAGGCCGCCCCCGGGCGGATGAGGGCGAGCGCCTTCATGAGCCCCTTCGCGTCCGCGGGCCGCATCATCCGGACGAGCGAGCGCATGGCCGGCGACTCCAGCTGGTTGCACCCGAGCGTCCGCGCCTCCCGGAGGAGCCGGACCGTGGGCTCGTCCACCGGGAGGCGCTCGACGTCGAGCCGCACCCCCTCCGTCCGCTCCACGATCTCGACCGTCTCCCGGATCGTGGAGAGCGCGCGGTTGCCCAGGAGGTCGATCTTGACCAGGCCCGCCTCCTCCACCGTCTCCTTGTCGTACTGGGTCACGACCACGCCCTTCTCCGCCCGCGCCATGGGCGCCGCGCCGTCGGGGTGGAGCACGATCCCCCCGGGGTGGACCGAGAGGTGGCGCGGGATCCCGAGGATCGCGGCCGCCGCCGCCTCGATCTTCGCCCGGTCGGGGATCGAGACCCGCCGCTTCCGGAGCACCGTGACCTGCTCGTCGGAGTAGCCGAAGGCCTTGGCCGCCTCCCGGAAGGCCGAGCGGCGCTGGAACGTGATGTGGGTCGAGACCATCGCCACGTCCCCCCAGCGCCGGAAGACGTGGGCGATCACCTCGTCCCGGACCCGCCAGGAGAAGTCCACGTCGATGTCCGGGTAGTCCGCCCGGCCCTCGTGGAGGAAGCGCTCGAAGGGGAGGTCGAACTCCACCGGGCAGACGTTCGAGATCCCGAGCGCGTAGGAGACCACGCTCGAGGCCCCCGACCCGCGCCCCGCGACCGGGAGCCCGCGCTCGCGCGAGAAGCGGACGATGTCGTGCACGACCAGGAAGTAGTCCGCGTAGCCCAGCTTCCCGATGACCGCGAGCTCCCGCTCCATCCGCTCCCGGGGCGGCCGCTCCGGCCTGCCCCGAGCGGCGTCGAGGGGGTAGCGCCAGACGAGGCCCTTCTCGCACAGGGCCCGCAGCCGCTCCATCCCGCCCTGGTCGCGCGGGAAGATCTTCGGGGCCGGGAGGAAGTCCCAGTCGAACTCTTCCGGCGCCGGCTCCTCGTCCGCCCGCAGGTACGCCTCCGGGCTCGCGAGCCCCTCCACGTGCGCGACCAGCGTGTTCTCCCGGATCGCCGAGAGCAGCCGGTGGACCCGCCACTCGCGCGCGGTCGCGAACCAGACCTCGTTCGCGCGGGGGAGGATCGCGAGTCCCGCGAGGTCCTCGTGCGTCTTCCCGAGCGCGCGGGCCGAGAGGAGCCGGCAGAGGTTCGCGTAGCCCGTCCGGTCCCGGACGAGGTAGACCCGGTCGGCGACCGTCGCCCCGATCACGGGCCGGATGCCCGCCGAGCGGCAGGCCTTCCAGAAGGGGACCGCCCCCATCAGGCTCTCCTCGTCGGCCAAGGCGAGCGAACGCAGGCCCAGCTCCGCGGCGCGCCGGACGAGCGCCTCGGGCGACGAGGCGCCGCGCAGCAGGCTGTAGTGGCTGTGGGCGATCTGCATCACTTCGTGAGCGAGGGCGTCCGGAGGACGTACCCGTACGCGTCCTTCGGGAGCCGGGAGAGGAGCTCGATCGCGCGGCCCGACACGATCGCGCCGTGGCCGTGCTTGTCCCGGATCGCGTCGACGGCCTCGTGGAAGCGGGCGAGCGACTCGTCCGAGAAGAGCTCGAGCTGCCCCCCCTCGAGCACGAAGTTCGAGAGCACGACCCCCAGGTGCCGGAGCGTGAGCCGCCGGGCGTAGATCTCCCGGAGAAGCCGCCGCGCGACCGGGTGGACCTCCTCGTCGAACGCGGTCGGCGGGAAGGAGGCGGACTTCTCCGCGTCCTCCCAGTCGGAGTAGCGGATCTTGACCCGCACCGTCTTCGTCTTCAGGCCCAGCTGCCGGACGGCCCGCATCGCGCGGTCGAGGAGGTAGGCGAGCATGCCCTCGAGCTCGGCGCGGTCGGCGGTGGCCGTCCCGAGCGTGGTCTCCCGCGAGATCGACTTCGGGACCTCGCGCTCGTGGACGGCGCGCGAGTCCTCCCCGCGCGCGCGCTCGTAGAGGGCGGCCCCGACCTTGCCCAGCATCGCCTCGAGCGCCTGAAGCGGGATTTCCCGGAACTCGCGGACGCTGCGGACGTTCATGTCGCGGAAGAGCGCGGTCGTCTTGGGCCCCATCCCGGGGATCTTCTCGATGGGAAGCGAGAGGAGGAAGGGTTCCTCCTCCTCGGGCCGCAGGAGCCGGAGGCCGTCGGGCTTGACGGACTTGGCGGCGAGCTTGGAGAGCATGCGGTTCCGGCCGACGCCGACCGTGACGGCAAGGCCGACCTCGTCCCTCACCTCGCGGCGGATCCGGCGGCCGAGCTCGAGGAAGTCGGGGTAGACGCGCTCCGTCCCCGAGAAGTCGCCGAAGGCCTCGTCGAGGAGGGTCTCGAGCGCGGGGGCGTAGCGCCGGGCGATCTCCCAGATGGCGTCGGTGAAGCAGCGGTAGATCTCGTGGCGGCCCTCGAGGACGGCGAGGCCGGCGCAGAGCCGCCGGGCCTCGTGGAGAGGCATCCCGTTCGAGAGCCCCCGCGCGCGGGCCTCGTAGCTGCACGAGGCGATGACGCCGCTCCCGACCGCGACCGGCCGGCCGCGGAGCGCGGGGTTGCGCAACTGTTCCACCGAAGCAAAGAAGGCGTCGACGTCGAGGTGGAAGACGGCGGGGGAGGCCATAGGCAATAGGCCCTAGGCAATGGCAGAGGCCGCGAGCGAGCGCTCCAGGCCCCGGAGCATGCGCCCCAGCTCCTCGATCTCCGCTTCGACGGCGATCCCGCCCAGATACTCCAGCTCGACCGCCATCAGCAGCTGGGTCTGGATCTCTCCCAACGATCCCAGGGCGATCGAGATGAACTTCCGGAAGTCCTTCGCCGAGAGCCGCATCTTCCTCTCGGCGATGTTGGAGGGAATCGATCTCGCCGACTTGCGGGTCTCGGCGACAAGACCGTATTTCTCGTCGGAAGGGTACGAGCGGGTGAGATCGTACACCCGCCGCACGAGCTTCATCGCTTTCTTCCACACCTCGAGATCCCTGAAGCTCGGGATCCGGCTCATGGCTGACTCCTTTCTCCGGCCGATGCCTATTGCCTCATGCCCATGGCCTTCATGCCGAGACGCTTTCCAGGTACCAGACGGGCTCGCCTTCACGGTAGGACAGCAGGAAGACCTCGCCCGAGTCGGCGGTCAGCGAGAAGAAGTAGCGGATGGGGCGGGAGGAGCGGTCGACCCAGCGGGCGTTGACCGAGCGGACCTTGAGCTCGCGGGTCTTCCAGCGGAACTCGACGGGCTCGATCCGCCCGCCCTCGTAGCGGACGACGACGCGCGCCAACTTCTCGTGGATCTCGGTCTCGGCCATGGCATGGCGGAGGATAACACGGGATCGGGAAAAATGTTAGTCAAATGTTATATTTCCCCTCCGCGGCCCCTTCCGGGCGGGTGAACCTTCCGCCGGGGCGACCGTTCGCTCCTGCATGCTCGCAGGGATTCTCCTCGCTCTCGTCCAGGCGCCCGCGACGTTCGAGCCGGGGGCCTCGAAGCACGCCGCCGGGGCGGCCGAGATCATCCCTCTCCAGCCGCGGCTCCTCGAGTGCGAAACGTCGGAAGAAGAGGTCCGCGCCCTGGTCGCGAGGCTCTCGGACGACGACCCCGCGGAGCGCCGGAAGGCCACCGCGGCCCTCCGGACCTGCGCCTTCCGCCACGAGACGCTCCTCCGCAAGGCCCGGGCCGAGACCGGAGACGCGGAGACGCGGGCGCGCCTGGACGAGACGCTCGACGCCCTCGGCGAGTGGGAGGCCGTCCTCGACCGGCTCCGGGCGGATCCCGAGGCCCTGCTCGACGGCGTGGCGCCCGGCACCCCGCTCGAGGCCCCGCGCCGGATCCTGACGGACCGGGTCCGCGCGGCCGCGGAAGCCGGACGGACCGAGCGCGAGGAGTTCGACCGCCTGATGAAGAAGGCGATGCTTCTGGCGGAGGAGGGGAACAAGGCGGAAGCCCTGGGAATGTTGAAGGCGGCCCGCCCGCGCTTCGAGCTCACGGGCCTGGCCGTGCGGCTTCAGGAGCTGATCGAGAAGCTGGACCGGTAGCGGACGGGTGGGCGATCGTGCCCCGCACGAAGCGGGCGCTCTTGAGCTCGCGCTCGAGGTGGAAGAAGACGCAGGCGTCGAGGACCTGGCGGATCTCCTCGACGAGCGGTCGCTTCATCGCCTCCTTGGGCATCTCGCCCTCCCCGAAGCGGGCGATCGACTCGAGGGCGGCCCGGCGGACGGGGAACCCGCGCGCTTCGCGCGGGCGGCAGTCCAGGCAGAGCGCCCCGCCGTCCTGGGCGGAGAAATAGAGCTCGGGCCCCTCGGCCGCCTTCCGGCAGGTCCCGCACTCGCGAAGGCGCGGGAAGAAGCCCAGCGGCCGGAGCGCCCGCGCCTCGAACGAGAAGAGGGCGTCCGGGACCGGCGTCCCGCCGTCGAGCCGCTCGAGGAGCTCGAGGAGGAGCCCGTAGAGGCCGGGCACCGGCATCCCGTCCGCGCCGAACTCGTCCACGAATTCCGCCCCGTAGCAGGCCGCGACGAAGCGCGGGTACTCCGCCCGGAGCCGGACGAAGCTCCGCACCCGCTCGGCCGTCGTCAGGATGTCGAGGGTCCCGGGCCGCTTCTCGATCCGGATCAGGTCGTAGACGGCCAGGATCTCGAAGGGGGCGAGGAAGGCGCTCCTCTTCCGCTTGGCGCCCTTGGCGACGCAGGAGATCTTCCCCTGCTCCGGGGTGAAGAAGCGGAGGACCTGGCTCGTCTCGCTCCAGTCGATGGCCCGCAGGCAGAGACCCGGGGTCCGCTGGAACGGCATGGAGCGCGGCTACGCGAGCGCGCGGACGAACTTCTCGAGGCGGTCGAGCCCCGCCTGGATCTTCTCCATCGAGGTGGCGTACGAGAGCCGGATGAAAGCGTCCGCCCCGAACCCGGAGCCGGGCACCGTCGCGATCTGCGCCTGCTCGAGGAGCGCTTCGGCGAGCGCGACCGAGCCCTGGATCTTCCTCCCGTTCGCCGACTTCCCGTAGAGCGCCGAGACGCGCGGGAAGACGTAGAACGCCCCCTGCGGCTCGCCGCAGGAGACCCCCGGGATCGCCCGGAGCCGGGCGACGATCGCGTCCCGGCGCTTCGCGTACTCGACCCGCATCTTCTCGACGCACGATTGGTCGCCCTCGAGCGCCGCGATCGTCGCATGCTGGGCGATCGAGGTCGCGTTCGAGGTGGACTGGCTCTGCATCCGGCCGGCGGCGTCCATGATCTCCTTGGGGCCCGCCGCGTAGCCGATCCGCCAGCCCGTCATCGCGTAGGCCTTCGAGGCCCCGTTCACGACCACCGTCCGCTCCTTCATCCCCGGCCGCGTCGTCGCGATCGAGGCGAAGGGGACGCCGAAGACGAGCTTCTCGTAAATTTCGTCGGAGATGACGAGGACGTCGGTCTGGAGGACGACGTCGGCCAGCGCTTCGAGCTCCGCCTTCGTGTAGACCATCCCCGTCGGGTTCGACGGGCTGCAGAGGACGAGCATCTTCGTCCGGGGCGTGATCGCGTCCCGAAGCTGGTCCGGCCGCATCTTCAGGCCGTCCTTCTCCTCGGTGTTCACGATCACCGGCGTCGCCCCCGCGCACTTCACCATGGCCGGGTAGCTCACCCAGTAGGGAGCCGGGATGATCGCCTCGTCGCCCTCCTCGAGCACCGCCTGCATCACGTTGTAGAGCGAGTGCTTGGCCCCGCAGGAGACCACCACCTGCCCGGCCTCGTAGGAGAGCCCGTTGTCCCGCTGGAACTTGGCCGCGATCGCCTTCTTGAGCGCGGGGAGGCCGGTGGCGGCGGTGTACTTCGTCAGCCCCTTGGCGAGCGCGTCCGCCGCCGCCTTCTTGATGTGCTCGGGCGTGTCGAAGTCGGGCTCTCCGGCCGAGAACGAGATGACGTCGATCCCCTTCTCCCGCATCTGGTTGGCCTTGGCGGTCATGGCGAGGGTGACCGACTCCTCGACCTCCGAGGCGCGGCGGGACAGCCAGCTCTTCTTGGCGACAGTGCTCATGGGCGAGAGTCTAGGCCCCGCTCCGGCCGTTTTCAAGGAAAACCCCGGACGGTAGAATCGCCGGGATGTCGCGACGCGCGGGGACGTTCGCGGTCCTGGCCCTCCTGGCGGCCGGCGCTGCCTGGGCCTTCCTGGGTCCCCGTCCGGACGAGGAGTTCCCGCTCGCCGGTCTCGTCCCCCCCGACGCGGTCCTCTACGCGGGCTTCCGCGACTACCGAGACCTCGAGGCCCTGGCCGATCGCCTTCCCCTCCCCGGGATGCCTCCTGCCGGGTCGCTCCCCGAGGCGGCTCGCCCGCACCTGGCCGGGCCGGCCGCGCTCTACCTCGACCGCGAGCTCCGCTGGGTCCTCCTCGCCCGGCTTACGAGGACCGCGGCCGCCGTGCGGGGGGCCGAGTCGGAGGACGGCGCCGCCCTCGCGGCCCAGTCGCCGGAGGCCCTGGCCCTCCATCGTCGCCGGAGGGGCTCGATCCTCGACGTGCCCGCCTTCCGCGAGCTTCGCTACCCCGTCTTCGTCGACCTCGAGCGGCTCGGCCTGCCGGGGCGGCTCCGCGACTTCTCGGCGCTCGGGCTCGAGCTGCGGATCGGACCCGAGGTCGTCCTCCGCGGCCGGGCGACGTACCGCGCCGACGCCTTCCGCACCTACCTCGAGCGCTACGTCCAGGGGCCGCGCGCGGCGGGGGCGCCCGGCGAGGGCACCGGGGCGGCGGTCGTCGAGTCCTGGCCCCGGGTGTGGGAGGACGCGCTCCGCGCGCTCGCTCCCCCCGACCGGGCGCTGGCGGAGCGGGAGGCCGTCCTCCTTTCGAGGGACTTCCTCGAGGGCGAGGACGTGCGCGAGTTCCTGGGGCGTCTGGGCCGGGACGCGAGAATCCGGGTCGCGACCGGGCCGGACGGGTTCCCCGCCGCCGTCCTCCGGCTCGAGGTTCCCGAGGCCCGGGACCGGGAGCGCCTGGAGCGGATGCTCCCCAGGATCGCGCAGGACCTGGCCCGGGTCCGCCGCGACCGCGGGCTTGCGCCTCTCTTCGAACTCCTTCCGGAGGGGGACCTCTGGCGGGTCCGGCTTCCCTGGGAGGCCGAACTCCGCAAGGGCGAGGCCTTCGCGCCGGCCTTCGCCTTCCGGGAAGGCGGCTGGGTCTTCGCGACGTCGGTGGCCCTGCTCGAGGATCCCGTCCCGGCTGTCCCTCCGGGCTCCCATGCGGCCGCGGCGGTCGACGTGGAGGCGGCGTTCCGGGCCCTGGAGGCCCTGGTCCCGGCGCTGGAGGCGCCCGCCCGGGACCGGCTCGAGAAAGGGCTCCGGGCGTGGAGGGAGCGCCTCGGCCGCGTGAGGAGGATCGAAGGGACGGGTCGTTACACGGGGAGCGGCCTGGCCTTCGAGCTCAGGCTGGACCGCCCGCCGGACTAGTTGCTCGGGCGCCCGTCCTCGGAGGGGTCGGACTCCGAATGGCTGACCATCATGCTGTCGGGCCCGAACACGACCCGTCCCTTCCCCTCGTAGTACCAGACCCGGTAGCGCATGTTGAAGCGGTTGGAGCCCATCCACCAGCCGCTGGCCTCCGAGCTCGGCGTCCCGAGCGCCTTGATCACCTGGTCGATGTCCTGTCCGGCCTGGATCCCCGGAAGGGGACCGTTGGAGACGGGCTCGTGCATCGGATGGGGATAGGAGCAGGCCGCCAGGAGCCCCAGGAGGGCGGCGACGGCGAGGGCGGGCGCGAGCCGGCTGGGCATGGATCTTCTCCTTCGATCGGACGTCCCTATTCTACCCTACGTCCAGGGGCGATCTCCCCTATTCTGGACGAGCAAAACGCCGCGCCCCCTGCGCGGCGCGAAAAAGCCTTGCGCCCATCCGGGGGCCGCGATAAGAATAATCCTCCCTCACCAGGCGCGCGTGGGCGGGTGGTGGAATTGGCAGACACGTACGTTTGAGGGGCGTATGCCGAAAGGCGTGCGAGTTCGAGTCTCGCCCCGCCCACCAGCCTTCGCTCGGCCGAGCGGAGCGAGGCGGGAGCGAAGGCGGTCACGCCGAAGCGCGAGCGCCGCGAGCGCGGAGGCGGACAACCCGGTCCGCTTCGGCGGGGCGGGCCCCTTCGGCCCGGCCGCTTGAGCGGAACTCCCGACCCCCGGATGTCGTTAGGTAGAGTGAAATAGACGGAGGAGACCTGGATGAAGCGCATGGCGGCATTGCTCGGGTTGCCTGGTTTGGCGGTCCTGTTCGCGCCGATGGCCTCGGCTCAGGACAAGCCCGTCAGCTATACCAAGGACATCGTGCCCATCATCAAGGCCAGCTGCGAGAAGTGCCACAACCCGAAGAAGGCCAAGGGCAAGCTCGACATGACCACCTACGCCCTCTTCAAGAAGGGCGGGAAGGAAGGTCAGCCCTGGGTCGACGGCGACCCCGACAAGAGCATGATCATCAAGATGGTCTCCGGCAAGGAGCCCGAGATGCCGGAGGAAGGCGATCCCCTGAAGCCCGAGCAGATCGCCCTCCTCTCCCGCTGGATCAAGGAAGGCGCCAAGGACGACACTCCGAAGTAGCTCTCCGCCCTTCCGCGCGACCGACGGGCCCGCCTCCCCCGAGGCGGGCCCTTTTTCTTGATTCCCGGTTCCGGATCCCGGATTCTGGCCCCATGCGCCGCCGCCTCCTGATCGCCAACGAGTGGGTCGACGCGCCTGGCACGATCCAGACCCCCGCGGGGGAGGCCGCGAAGGCGGGGCTCGAGGAGCTCGAGCGCGCCGTCGCCTCCGCCGTCCGGGCTTTCGAGGAGACCCGCCGGCTTTCGTCCGCCCGGCGATCGGAGATCCTCCAGAAGGCCGCCGCCGGCCTCGCCCGGCGGAAGGACGAGTTCGCCCGGACGATCACCCTCGAGAACGCCAAGACGATCCGGCTCTCCCGGGGGGAGGTCGACCGCGCGGTCTCGACCTTCACGATCGCCGCCGAGGAGGCCAAGCGGATCGGGGGGGAGGTCGTCCCCCTCGACCTGAACGCGCAGTCCGAGGGCCGTCTCGGGATCACCCGCCGGCTCCCCCTCGGGCCCGTGTTCGGGATCACGCCCTTCAACTTCCCCCTCAACCTGGTGGCCCACAAGGTCGCCCCCGCGATGGCGGCGGGGAACTCGATCGTCCTGAAGCCCTCAAGCGCGACGCCCCACACCGCCCTCCTCCTGGGCGAGGTCCTGGTCGAGGCCGGCATGGTCCCGGGGACCGTGAACGTCGTCCCCTGCGCGGCGTCGGACGCCGACCGCCTCGTGGCCGACGAGCGCTTCAAGCTGGTCACCTTCACCGGGAGCCCGGCCGTCGGCTGGGAGCTCAAGCGGAAGGCCGGGAAAAAGCGGGTCGCCCTCGAGCTCGGGGGAAACGCGGCGGTCATCGTGCACGACGACGCCGACCTCGAGCAGGCCGTCGAGCGGTCGGTCGCGGGGGCCTTCGCCTACTCGGGCCAGGTCTGCATCTCGGTCCAGCGGATCTACCTCCAGGAGGGGATCGCCGACGAGTTCACCCGGCGCTTCCTGGAGCGGACGTCGAAGCTCGTCCTCGGCGACCCGCACGACGAGAAGACGGACCTCGGGCCCATGCTCGACGAGGCGGCCGCCGGGAAGGCCGCCGAGTGGGTGGACGAGGCCGTCCGGGGCGGCGCGCGGGTCCTCTGCGGGGGGCGGCGCGAGGGGCGCCTCTTCCCGGCCACGGTGCTCGAGGGCGTCCGGCCCGAGATGAAGGTCCACTGCCAGGAGGCCTTCGCCCCCCTCGTCAACCTCTACCGCTACCGGGACTTCCCCGAGGCCCTGGCCGCGGTCAACGGCTCGGCCTACGGCCTCCAGGCCGGCCTCTTCACGCGCGACGCGGGCCGCATCTTCCGGGCCTTCGAGGAGCTCGAGGTGGGCGGCGTGATCGTGAACGACGCGCCGAACTGGAGGATCGACCACATGCCCTACGGGGGCGAGAAGGACTCCGGCCTCGGCCGCGAGGGCGTCCGCTACGCCATCGAGGAGATGACCCAGCTCCGCCTCCTCGCCCTGAAGTGTTAACCCCCAAACTGAAGTGTTAACCCCCAAACGTCGTGTTAGGGTTAACACGTGTGAAGTGTTAACCCCCAAACGACGTGTTAGGGTTAACGCGTGACGGTAGAGATCCTCGAGTTCAAGAGCGAGGCGCTGCGAGGGAACACCCTCGGGGATCCCGCCGTCCGGCGCACGCCCGTCTACCTTCCGCCCTCCTATCCCGAGGGACGATACCCGGTCTTCTACATGCTGACGGGCTTCACGGGGTTCGGGGAGATGCACCTCTCGCGGGGGGCCTGGAGCGAGGCGCTCCCCGAGCGGCTGGACCGCCTGGTCCGCGCGCGGAAGATGCGGGAGGCGATCGTCGTCATGCCCGACTGCTTCACGCGCTACGGCGGCTCGCAGTACCTGAACTCGACGGCGACCGGCCGTTACGAGGACCACGTGGTCGGCGAGCTCGTCCCCTTCGTCGACCGGCGCTACCGGACGAACGGCCTCCGGGCCGTCCTCGGGAAGTCGAGCGGAGGCTACGGGGCCATGGTCCTCGGGATGCGGCACCCGGACGCCTTCCAGGCCCTCGCCTGCCACTCGGGGGACATGTACTTCGAGTACTGCTACCTCCCGGACTTCCCCAAGGCCCAGGATGTCCTCCGGAAACACGGCGGCCTCGCGAAGTTCCTCCGGGCCTGGGAGAAGATGCCCAAGCGTCTGGGCGGAGACCTCCACGCGGCCGTGAACACGATCGCCATGGCCTCCTGCTACTCCCCCCGCGGGCGGAACGTCGAGCTCCCCTTCGACCTCGAGACGGGAGAGATGAGGGAGGCCGTCTGGCGCCGCTGGAAGCGCTGGGACCCGGTTGAGATGCTCAGCCGCCACTCGAGGGACCTCAAGAAGCTCCGGCTCGTCTTCCTCGACTGCGGGACGCGCGACCAGTTCGCCCTCCATCACGGGGCGAGGATCTTCGCCGCGAAGGCCCGCCGGGCCGGGGTGAAGGTGGTCCACGAGGAGTTCGACGACGACCACTCGAACATCGCCTACCGCTACGACCGCTCGCTCGCGCTCCTCTCCAGGGCCCTCACTTCCCCCCGGCGCGCTTGAAGAACTTGAACGGCTCGCCGCGCAGGAGCTCCCGCTCGAAGTCCTCGCGCGCGAGGACCGTCCAGACGTCGGCGAGCGTCTCGCCGGGCTCGAGCCGCTCGATCTCCTCCCGGACGGACGAGGGCGGCCGGGGATCGTTGTAGGCGCTCCAGTCGATCCACTCGACGAACTCGGTCGACCGGTGGCGGTGGATCCGGACCTGCACCTCGCGCGGGTCGCCTCCCTGCTCGTAGGCGTCCAGGGCCGCGATCGCCCGCTCCACGGCCGAGCGGGGCACGCGCTCTTCCAGGACCGAAAGAGGGACGACCGTCACGACCTCCCGCCCCGTCACGAGCTCCCGCTCCTCGTCCCAGGTGACCTCCTCCTCGAGCTCCCCGCGCTCGAAGGCGGCCCGGTCAGGATGCTCGCGGAGGACTCGCTCCAGGCCCTCCCGGACGAGCGCCCGGTGGCGCGGCCACGGGGAGCCGAAGCGGATGCGGACGGGGTCGGCCAGGACCTGCCGCGACCACTGCTCGCAGCGGAGGGCCGCTGCGTCGGGTGCCGTCCTGCGCCAGGTCCCGGACAGGCCCAGGCGGGTCGTGAAGTGGGCCCGGAAGTAGAACTGGAAGCTTCCGTCGGCCCGGAGGTGGAGGTAGCGGGAGTCGAGCGGCCCGGCGCAACGGAAGTAGATCTCCTCGCCGGGACCTCCGGGGGCCCCCGCGCAGGACGCCCCCCAGAGCGCCAGGACGCCCGCCCAGCCGGTCCGGAACGTCATGCGCCTATCCTACGGATTCCGGGAACAAATTGGGCCGGACGGCGTATAGTAAGTAACGTTACTAACTAGTCATGGGAAACCGCGACAAGCTCCTGGAAGCCGCCTGCGCCACCTTCGGGCAGAAGGGATACCTCGCCACCACGGTGGACGACCTCCTGGCCACGACGGGCGTCTCTCCCTCAAACTTCTACTACCACTTCAAGTCCAAGGAGGAGCTCGCCCTCGAGTGCCTGGAGCGGTTCTTCGACGAGATCCGCGACGAGCTCGCCCCGGTCCTGACCGACGGGCGCTCGACCGCCGCGGCCCGGCTGGAACAATTGCGCCGGAGATTCGTCAAAAGACTGTCGGACCAGGGTTGCTGCGGAGGCTGCCCCCTGGGCAACCTCGCCCAGGAGCTCTCGGATTCCCATCCCGCCTTCCGCAGGCGCCTGGCCGGGTTCTTCGAGGAATGCATGAGAGGGTTCGAGGAGATCGTTCGGGAAGGCGTGGCCTCGGGCCAGTTCCGTCCGGGGGTCGACCCCCGCTCGGCGGCCTACCTCCTCTTCGGGGCGATCGAGGGGCTGATCCTGCTCTCGAAGAGCTTGAAGGACGTGAAGCCCCTCGACCGGGGCTTCCGACAGGCGGTGGAGCTGCTGAAAAAGTGAACTTTACGGAACGGACGACAACGGATCTCTCAGGATAAGGCCATGGAAACCTCTTTCGAGAACCGGATCGAAACCCACCGCGAGCCCCTCCTGCGGGCCGCGCTCAAGCATTGCCACGGCGACTACGCGCTCGCCGAAGACATGGTGCAGGAGACTTTCTTCAAGGCCATCCAGAACGCTTCGCGCTTCGAGGAGGGAACGAACCTCCGCGCCTGGCTCATGCGCATCCTCTTCAACAGCGTGATGAGCGTCTTCCGCCACCGCCAGGTCGCCCGCGAGGGGCCGTACCCCAGCGGCTTCGACCCCGCCCAGGAACCCGACCGGGACCGCGAGGTGAGCGACGAGGTCCGCCGCGCCATCGGCGACCTGCCCGAGGACTACCGGCAGGTCTTCCTCATGGCGGCCCTCGACGAGTCGCCCTACCAGGACATCGCCGACAAGCTGGGCATCCCCGTCGGCACGGTGATGTCCCGCCTCTGGCGCGCCCGCCAGGCCCTCCAGCGGCGGCTCGCCCCCGCCCTGAACTAGGCGGGCCCGCGGGGCATGGCCGTCTCCGCGCGGGAGTTCCGCGGCCGGGCCCTCCTGAAGGGGATCATCCTGGCCGCGGACCTCGCGACCCTCGGGCTGGCCGGGTTCATCGGCGCGGCCTCGGTCCTCCGGGAGGACTTCTTTCACCTCGCCTTCCTGGCGCTCCCGCTGCTCGCCCTGCTCGCGGTCCTCGTCCGCCTCACCAACCGCACGTTCAGCGTCCTACGGATCGACGGCGACGGCGTCGTCGTCTCCCGTCTCGTCGGGGCGACCCGGATCCCCTGGACGGCGGTCGGGACGGTCTTCCACTGGATCGAGCACCAGCAAAGCCCCCACGGGGGCGGGGCCGCGGAGCCCTTCGCCGCCCTGGTGGGAACGGACTCGAGGCGGCTCCTCCTCCTCAAGAGCACCTATCCCCCCGAGAGCTTCCCGGCGCTCCTCGACTTCGCCCGGAGCGCGGGCGTCCGGGTGGAGCTCCGGAAGCCCTGAGCCCCCGCTCCGCCGGAGAGGTGGTACAATCCTTCCCCCATGCGGATCGGCCTCGAGCGGCTGTCCAAGTCCTACGGGCGCCTGAAGGCCCTGGACGAGCTCACGCTCGACCTCGAGCCCGGCCAGGTCGTGGCCCTGCTGGGCGCCAACGGGGCGGGGAAGACGACCCTCCTCCGCTGCCTGGCCGGGATCGCCGCGCCCGACGGCGGCATGATCCTCTACGACGGCCAGGTCTTCCGCCGCGAGCGCCTCGACCTCCGCCGCCGCTTCGGCTTCCTCCCCGATTTCCCCGCCGTCTACCCCGAGATGACCGTCCTCCGGCACCTGGGCATGGTGCTGCGGCTCTACGGGACCGAGCCCGCGGGCATCGAGGAGCGCGTCCTCCGCCTCCTCCGGGACCTCGACCTCCTCCCGCTCGCCGAAATGCCGCTCGGCACCCTTTCCCGCGGGCAGCTCTACAAGGCTGCCCTCGCCACGCTCGCCGCGGTCGACCCCGAGCTCTGGCTCTTCGACGAGCCCTTCGCCTCCGGGATGGACCCGAACGGCATCACCGTCTTCAAGGACCTCGCCCGCGACGCCGCCTCGCGGGGACGCACGGTGGTCTACTCCACCCAGCTCCTCGACATCGCCGAGCGCCTCTCCGACCGGGTCGTGATCATCGACCGTGGCCGCCTCGCCGCCTTCGACTCCGTGGACGCGCTCCGGGCGAAGGCGGGCGGAAAGGACGGCGTCCTCGAGGCCCTCTTCCGCCGCCTCCGGGAGGAGAACCGGTGACGCCGCGCTGGAAGGCCCTCGAGGCCTCCCTCCGCCGGCGCGTGCGCGCGGAGCTCCGGGCCTCGCGGGAGCTCTGGCGGGAGTACAAGCGGAACCGGCGGTCGTTCAGCCGGCAGACCCGGCTCGAGCCCTTCATCCGCTTCCTCGTCCCCATCGCGCTCGCGGCCATCGCCCTGGCCGGAACGAGCGCCCCGGCGCTCGTCCTCGCCGCCCTCACGCTCTACGCGACCGGGTCGGCCTTCCTCCGGGCCGCATCCCTCCTCCAGGGGCTCCACGGCTCGACGGACCTGAACGTGCTCGCCCACTATCCGTGCTCGGACGACGACCTCCTCCGGCTCCAGTGGCGCCGCTTCCATCGCTCGTCGCTCTGGCTCCTCTACACCTTCGCCGTCGTCTACCTCGTCCTGGGCGCGGGCGGCGGCCCGGCGGCGCTCGCGCTTTCGGCGGGCCTCGCGCTCGTCCACTGGCTGGGCACCCTCGGGGTCTCGGCGGCCCTGGCCGCCTGGCGGCCGGCCTGGCCCCTCCCCTTCCTGGGCAAGGCGCTCTGCCTCCTCTCCGCCGCCCCCGTCGTCTTCGGAAAGGCCCTCGGGCCCCTGCTCGAGGGCTCCCCCGGCCTGGGCTTCCTCGCCCTCCCGACCGGCTGGGCCTCCTTCGCCTTCCGGAACGGGATCGTCCTGGGCGAGCCCTGGGCGCTCGCGGCGGCCCTCCCGGCGGCGGCCCTCGCCGCGCTCGTCCCTCTGGCCGGCCGCCGCTTCCTCCGGACCTACTCCGTGGGCGGCCTCGTCTACCCGGCCGCCCCGACCGCGGAACTGATCCTGGAACAGATGGTCCAGAACGAGATGGTCCGGCGCTCCGAGTACGACCCGGCGGTCGTCGAGAGCCCCGAGCTCAAGCCCGCGCTCCGGGAGGAGCTCCGCCGCTCGATCCCGGAGTTCATGGAGGGGCGAGTGCTGGAGGGCGGCTTCCTCCGCGCGCCCGACTGGACCCGCGGGGGGCCGCTCGAGCGGGCGTTCGCCGCGCTCCTCTCCCCCCGCGAGCGGGCGGCGGCGGATTTCCTCCTGGGCGGCGGGATGAGCTGGACGCGGAGCTGGATCCTCTCCGCCGTCTTCGCCGCGCTCGGGTCGCTGGGCGTCCTCCTCCTGGGGGGCCCCGTCCCCTGGGTGGTCGTCTCCGCCGGCGCCTTGATGGCGCTCCCGCTCCTGGCGGGGACCTGGCCCGCGTTCCACACCGTCCCCACGGGCGGCGTGTTCATGCCGTTGCACGCCCTCTACCCGCTGGGCTACTGGCAGATGTCCTCCCTCAAGTTCCGGGCGGCGCTCGTCCGAGGTCTCGCCTGGGCGCCGCTCGCCTTCGGGTTCGCGGTCCTGATCGGGGCGTGGCCCGGCACCTGGATCGAGGGCGGGCCGGTCCTCGCGCTCAAGGCGCTCGCCGTCTACGCCGCCTCGGTCCCGGTCTTCGCGATCTTCCGCTTCTCCGAAGGCACCAACGACACCGAGCGGCCGGGCTGCCTCGGGGCCTTCCTCTTCCTTCCGATCATCCTCACCGTCCTCGCCGCCGCGGCCGGCGCGATCCTCCTTTTCGTGCCCGAGCTGGGATTCTGGAAGGTCGGGCTCCCGCTCCTGGCTCTGCCGCCTTTCCTCGCTTGGGCCTTGTACGGCCTCCTCTACACGCGCTGCCGGGTCGACCTCCTCCGCGCCACCCCGTCCTCGACGTGACCCGTCCCGTCACGGCCCGTGTTAGACTGGGCCCCCATGGCCGAGACGCTCTCGGGGATCGTCGAGCGCGTGACCTTCCACAGCGAGGAGAACGGCTTCTGCGTCCTCCGCGTGAAGGCCAGGGGGGTCCGCGAGCTCGCGACCGTCGTGGGCCACGCGCCGAGCGTGACGGCCGGGGAGTTCCTCGACGCGACGGGCGCCTGGGTCGTGGACCGCGACCACGGCCGCCAGTTCCGCTGCGAGCAGCTCCGGGTGACCCCGCCCAGCACCCGCGAGGGGATCGAGCGCTACCTCGGCTCGGGCGCGATCAAGGGGATCGGCCCGCGCTTCGCGGAGCGCCTGGTCGACGCCTTCGGGGAGCGGATCTTCGACGTGATCGAGAAGGAGCCGCGCCTCCTCGAGCAGGTCCCCGGCATCGGGCCCGGCCGCCGCGGGCGGATCGTCTCCGGCTGGGCCGACCAGAAGGCCGTCCGCGCGATCATGGTCTTCCTCCAGTCCCACGGCGTGGGGACGGCGCGCGCGGTCCGGATCTACAAGACCTACGGCCAGGGCGCGATCGACAAGGTCCGCGAGAACCCCTACGTCCTCGCCCAGGACATCCGCGGGATCGGCTTCAAGACCGCCGACCAGATCGCCCGCAACCTCGGGGTCGACCCGAAGTCGGCCCTCCGCGCCCGGGCGGGCCTCGCGTACGTCCTCCAGGAGCTGGGCCAGGAGGGCCACGTGGCCTACCCCGCGGCGGGCCTCGTCGAGCGCGCGGTCAAGCTCCTCGAGATCCCCGAGGACGTGGTCCGCCCCGCCCTCGCCGAGGAGGTCGCGGCCGGCCGGCTGGTCGAGGACGCGGTGCGGGGGACGTCCTCCGTCTACCTCTGCGGCCTCTTCAAGGCGGAGACCGGGCTCGCCCAGGCGCTCCGCGCCCTCGCCGCGGGGCCGCACCCGCTTCCCGCCCCGGACGTCGAGAAGGAGATCGTCCGGGTCGAGGCGGAGACCCGCCTCTCGCTCGCCCCCGGCCAGAAGGAGGCGCTGCGCCTGGCCGTCCGGAGCAAGGTCCTGGTCGTCACCGGCGGGCCGGGCGTGGGGAAGACCACGCTCGTCGACGCCCTCCTCCGGATCCTCCGGGGGGGCGGTCTGCGGACGCTCCTCTGCGCCCCCACCGGCCGCGCGGCCCGGCGCCTGGCCGAGACGACCGGCCTCGACGCCCGCACGATCCACCGCCTCCTCGAGGTGGACGCGGTGAGCGGGGACTTCAAGCGCCACCGGGACCACCCCCTCGAGGCCGACGCGGTCGTCCTCGACGAGGCCTCGATGGTCGACGTCGTCCTCATGAACCAGCTCGTCCGCGCGATCCCCCCCCGCTCGGCCTTCGTCCTCGTGGGCGACGCGGACCAGCTCCCGTCGGTCGGCCCGGGGAACGTGCTCCGCGACGCGATCGACTCGGGGGCCGTCCCGGTCGTGCGCCTGACCGAGATCTTCCGCCAGGCCGCGGAGAGCCGCATCGTCACGAACGCGCACCGGATCAACCGCGGCCGGATGCCCGACCTCCGCCCGCCGCCCGCGGGCCGGCTCGAGGACTTCTACTTCGTCGAGGCCGACGAGCCCCCGCAGGTCGCGGAGAAGATCGTCCGGCTCATCACCGAGCGAATCCCCGAGCGCTTCAAGCTGCACCCGGTCCGCGACGTCCAGGTCCTGACCCCCATGAACCGCGGCGAGCTCGGCTCCCGCGCGCTCAACGAGCGTCTCCAGGCCGTGCTCAACCCGCCCGGCAAGCCCGAGGTCTCCCGCTTCGGCTCGGTCTACCGGGAAGGGGACAAGGTGATGCAGGTCGTCAACGACTACGACAAGGAGGTCTTCAACGGCGACCTCGGCTTCCTCCGGACGGTGGACGGCGAGGAGCGCGAGGCGGCCGTGGACTTCGACGGCCGGACGGTGGTCTACGACTTCGGCGAGCTCGACGAGCTCGTCCCCGCCTACGCCTGCTCGATCCACAAGAGCCAGGGCTCCGAGTACCCCGCCGTCGTCATCCCCCTGCACACCCAGCACTACCGGATGCTCCACAAGCACGTGCTCTACACGGGGGTGACGCGGGGGCGGAAGCTGGTGGTGCTCGTCGGCTCGAAGAAGGCCCTCGCGATCGCCGTCCGGCGGACGGAGGAGGGGGCTCGGATCTCGGGCCTCCGCGAGCGGCTCGCGCTCGCCGGTTCGGCGTAACGGCGGCGCCCCTTCCGCGTCAGACCCCCGTCGATGCTTCGCCTCTTCGACGGCCTCCTCTTCGAGCGGCGGCGGAGCCGGCCCGGGGAGATCCTGGTGGGGCTGGCGCTCCTCGGCCTCATCCTCCTCTTCCTCGCGGCGCCGCTCGCGACCTGCCCCTGCGGCGGGCGGCCGGCCGAGGTCCCCCTGGCCCCCCCGACTCCCGACCTCTACGCGTTCAAATGGGTTCCCTGCGCGTCCTGCAAAGGAAGCGGCCGGACGACGCTCTACGAGAGGTGGTTCGGGAGGCCGCCCTCAGGCGCGACTCCCCGATAGCGGGCGAAACCAGGGCTCGAGGCGCGTCGACGGGGAACGGCCGTCCACGAGGACGTCGAGCGCCTCGGCCAGGAGCTCCACGCCCTCGGCCAGCCGCGGGCCGGGCGCGCTGAAGTGGCGGGCGCCGTCCATGAGCGCCACGCGGCCCGCCCGCACCGCCCCGAGCGCCCGCCACTCCGGCCGCTCCTCGAGGAAATGGAGCTCCCGCGCCGCGCGCTCGACCGACATCGAGCAGGGCGCGAGGACAAGGACGTCCGGCGCCGCGCGCGCGAGTTCCTCCCAGGACACCGGGCGCGACCCCCCGCCCCGCCGGATCAGCGCCGGCTCCCCGCCCGCCGCCTCGATCATCTCCACGATCCACTCCCCGCTCGCCCAGGGCGGGGCGAACCACTCGACGACCGTGACGCGGGGCCGGGGCGTCCGGCTCCGGCGGGCGCGGGCGATCCGGTCGCGGAAGTCCCGGGCGAGCCGCCGCCCCTCCTCCGCAAGGCCCGCCGCCTCGCCCACGGTCTCCAGGTCCCGGGCCACGTCCTCGAGCGAGTGGGGGGAGAGCGTGACCAGGCGCGGCCGGACGCGGACGCCCCTCACGGTCTCGGGGCCGGCCGCGCAGGCGGGGCAGAGGCCCTGCGTCAGGATCACGTCGGGCCGGAGCTCGGCGATCCCCTCCTCGTCCGCCACGTAGAGCGGCTCCCCGGCGTCCAGCCGCCGCCGGACCTCCTCGCCGATCCGGCTCATGTCCCAGGCGTCGGAGTCGATGGGGGAGCTGAGGACGCGGGGGACGCCCGGGGGCGCGTCGCAGAGGTGCGAGACCCCGACCAGGCGTCCGTCCGCCCCGAGGGCGCGGACCATGTCCGTGGCCGCGGGAAGGAGCGAGACCAGGCGCGGGCGACGAGCGATCTCCTTGCGGAGGCACTCGGGGCAGAGGCAGTCGGCGTCCGGATCCGGGACCGGCATGACCTGCGGCAGGTCGGCGCACCAGCAGCGCTCCGCCCCGCCCGCCCGCCCGCAGCCGAACTCCGCCCCGCAGCCCCGGCAGACCCGCGATTCCATAGGCTCCTCTACTCTACCCTCCCCGGATCCGGGGGAACGCCGCCGCCAGCAGGAACCCGAGCTCCGCGACCTCGATCGCCGCCCCGTAGGCGTCGCCGGTCAGGCCCCGGAGCCGGACCGCGATCCAGGCCCCGACCGCGAGCGCCCCGGCGAGCGCGGCCGCCGCGGGGAGCCAGGCGGGCTCGCCCGCCGCCCAGAGCGCCCCGGCCGCGAGGGCCGCCGCGACGAGCGCCGCCGGCGCGCCGCTCCCGTCGTGGAAGGTCCGGGCCAGCCCTTCCGGCCGGGCGCAGGGGAAGAAGACGACGAGGGGGACGACCGCGAACCGGGCGGCGACGGGGAAGGCGAGGAGGAGGAGGAGCGGCCGGTCGAGTCGGAGGACCTCGCCCATCGCGACGACCTTTCCGGCCAGGAGGAGCACGATCGCCACGACCCCGAACGCTCCGATCCGAGTGTCCCGCATGATCTCGAGCATCCGCTCCCGGTTCCCGTGGCCGCCGCCCAGGCCGTCGGCCACGTCCGAGAGCCCGTCCAGGTGGAGCGCCCCCGTGAGATACGCGTGGAGCGCCACGAGCCCGAGCGCCCAGGCCGGGTGGGGCGGGAGCCCGAAGCGCTCGAGGATCAGCCACCCGGCGCCCGCGAGCGCGGCCCCGAGGAGCGCCCCCACGAGGGGGAAGAAGGCGACCGAGAGGCCCGCCACGCGGGGCGAGAGCGGCTCCCCCCGGCCGGGCGCGGGGAATCGCGTGAGGAACCCGAGCGCGCAGAAGAAGGCGCGGAGCAGGGTCATCCGTCACGCCCCCGAATCGCTCACGCCCGCCTGCTCGAAGGTCGCCATCTCGTCCAGGATCCGGACCGCGGCCTCGACGAGGTGCATCGCGAGCGCCGCGCCCGTCCCCTCGCCCAGGCGCATCTCGAGGTCGAGGAGCGGCCGGGTCCCGAGCGCCTCGAGGAGCCGGCGGTGCCCCGGCTCGACCGAGCTGTGGGAGGCCAGGAGCGCGCCCCGCGTCGCGGGCGCGAGCCGCGCGGCCGCGAGCGCCGCGGCCGTCGCGATGAAGCCGTCCATGACGACGGGGATCCGCCGGGCCGCCGCCCCGACCGCGACGCCCGCGAGGCCCGCGATTTCGAAGCCGCCGAGCGCGGCCAGGACGCCGAGCGGGTCGGCGGGGTCCGGACGGTTCGCCTCGAGCCCCGCCCGGACCGCCTCGAGCTTCCGGCGAAGGCCCGCCTCGTCCACCCCGGTCCCGCGTCCGGTCACCTCCTCGGGAGGAAGCCCCAGATAGGCCGCCGCGAGCGCGCTGGCGGAGCTGGTGTTCCCGATCCCCATGTCCCCGAGCCCGACCAGCCGGATCCCCTTCTCCGCCAGCTCGTCCGCCACGCCCACGCCGGCCTCGAGCGCGCGGAGCGCCTCCTCGCGGCTCATCGCGGGCCCCTTTGTGAAGTCCTTCGTCCCCGGCCCGATCCGGCGATCGAGGACCGCGGGATGGGACGCGGGCGTCCGGCAGCCCAGGTCCACGACTACGACGTCCGCTCCGACGTGGCGCGCCAGCACGCAGATGGCCGCCCCGCCCCGCGCGAAGTTGAGGACCATCTGGGCGGTCACCTCCTGCGGGTAGGCGCTCACGCCTTGGGCGGCCACGCCGTGGTCGGCCGCCATGACCACGACCGCCCGCCGCCGCACGTCCGGCCGCGTGGTTCCCTGGACAGCCGCGACCGCGCAGGCGAGGTCCTCCAGGCGTCCCAGGCTCCGGCGGGGCTTCGTCTTCCCGTCCAGGCGCCGGGCGACTTCCGCCCGGATCCGCGCGTCGGGCTCGGCGATGCCCCGGACCGCCTCCTCGAACGCGCTCATCGCCCTCCCTCCACGGCGGCCACGGGCGCGGGCCGGAGCCGGATCATGGCGCCGAGCAGGCCGAAGTAGACCTCGTCCGCCGCGGCCGCCAGCGCCTGATGGGCCCGTCCCGTCACGTCCCGGAACGCCCGCCCGAGCGGCGTCTCCGGGACGAGGCCCATCCCGACCTCGTTGGTGACGAGGACCGAGTGGAACGGGGCCTCCCTCACGGCCCCGGCCAGCTTGCCCACCTCTCCCAGGATCTCCTCCTCCCCGCTCCCCCGGAGGAGCAGGTTGGAAAGCCAGAACGTAACGCAGTCGAGGACGAGCACGTCCGCGTCCCGGACCGCCCGGACGGCCTCGACCACGCCGATCGGGGCCTCGACGGTGCGGAAGTCCCCGCCCCGCTCCCGCGCGTGCCGGCCGATCCGTTCCGCCATCTCCGCGTCCTTCGCCTCGGCGGTGGCGACGTAGACCCGGCGCGGCCCCAGCCCGCGCGCGAGCGAGAGGGCGAAAGCGCTCTTCCCGCTCCGCGCGCCCCCGCCGACCAGGATGCGCCTCATGCCTTCGCCTTTCCCGCGGGCTTCCAGGTGACGTCCTTCACGCCCGCCCTGCGGTTCGCCTCGCGGGCCATGACGAAGAGGGCGTCGCTCAGGCGGTTGAGGTACTTCACGACCGCGGGGTTGAGCGGCTCGGCGCGCTGGAGCCCCGCGACGAACTGCTCGGCGCGCCGGACGTGGCAGCGGGCCACGTGGAGGAGGGCGCCCGCGCGGGACCCGCCCGGGAGGATGAACTCCTCGAGCGGCCCCTGGGCCTCCATCCACCCGTCCATCTGCTTCTCCAGGCGCGCGACCCGCTCGTCGAGCAGGGCGGTGAAGGCGGATTCGTCGGGCCCCGGCACGCAGAGGACGCCGCCCAGGTCGAAGAGCCGGTGCTGGACGTCCTCGAGGACGGCGTCGAGCTCCGGGTCCTGGAGCTCCGTGCGGGCGACGCCGACGGCGGAGTTGGCCAGATCGACCGCCCCGTACGCCACCACCCGGGGGTGGTCCTTGGGGACCTTGGAGCCGTCGCCCAGGCGGGTGAAGCCCTGGTCCCCCTGCTTCGTGTAGACGCGTGTGATCCGCATGAACGCACCTCCGGGACGCTAGGCCAGGAGGCCGGCCCCCGCCGGCCGGCGAAGGAGCAGCCAGACGAAAAACGGGCCGCCGAGGAGCGCCGTGACGACCCCGACGGGGATCTCGGCGGGCGCGATCAGGAGGCGGGCCAGGGAGTCGCACGCGAGGAGGAAGAGCCCGCCGAAGAGGGCGGTGGCCGGCCCGAGCCAGCGGTGCTCGGGGCCGACCAGGAGCCGGCAGATGTGGGGCGCCATCATCCCGACGAACCCGATCGGCCCGCAGAGGGCCACGATGCCGCCGACCATGAGCGTCGACGCCCCGAAGAGGACGACCCGCACGCGGGAGAGGTCGACGCCGCGGCTCACCGCGAAGTCCTCCCCCACCGCCAGGAGGTTGAGCTCGCGCCCGAAGAAGAGGATGACGGCGGAACCGGAGAGGACGAACGGGAGGACGTCGAGGACGGCCGCGTAGCCCACCGCGTCCAGGCCGCCCATGAGCCAGCGGAGGATGCGGAAGGAGCCGGTGAAGTCGCTCAGGTACTGGACGAAGAGGATGAGGCTCGAGAAGAAGAAGCTCACGGCCACGCCCGAGAGGAGCAGCACGGCGGTGGAGAAGGTGCGGCGGGCGCTCGCGATCCCGTAGACGAGGAGGAGCGACCCGAGCGCGCCCAGGAAGGCGGAGAGGGAGACGGCCGAGACACCGAGGAGGGAGAAGGTCCAGCCCAGGCGGATCGAGAGGGTGGCCCCGAACGCCGCTCCGCTCGCGACGCCGAGGGTGAACGGGGTGGCGAGGGCGTTCCGGAACATGGCCTGGAAGGTCATCCCCGCGAGCGCCAGGCCGGTGCCCGCGAGGAACGCGAGCGCGGCGCGCGGGACGCGTAGCTGCCGGAGAACCGGGCCGGAGAGGGGATCCGAGAGCGGAAGGATCCCGAGGAAGGGGGCCGCCGCCGCTCCCGCGACGGCCGCGGCCGCGATGCCCGCCACGACCCACCCGCGCCGGGTCACGGGAAGACGACCGCCCGGCCCGTCCGCGGATGGGGCCCGATCGCGAAGTCGTGGGCGTACACGGCCCGGAGCGTCCCGTCCGCCGTAAGCGACTCCCCCGGGCCGTCGAAGGCGACGGCGCCTTCCCGCAGCGCGATCACCCGGCCCGCGCGGGCGAGCGCCTCGTTCACGTCGTGGGTCACGAAGAGGACGGCGCCGCCCCGCTCCCCGTGGACCCGCGCGAGCGTGCCCAGGATCTCGGCCTTGTGCGCGGGGTCGAGGAAGGCGGTGGGTTCGTCGAGGAGGAGGAGCCTGGCCTCCTGAGCGAGACCGGCCGCGAGAAAACACTTCTGGCGCTCGCCGCCGCTCAGGGTGTCCATCGTCCGGTCCGCGAGCGTCGCCGTCCCCGTGTCCTCGAGCGCGCGGGCGACGGCCCGCTCGTCCTCCGGCCGGGAGGGGGCGAGCGGTCCCAGGTGCGGGTATCGGGCCATCCCCACGAACTCCCGCACCGTGAAGGGCACCGGGCGGGCGTCGGCCTGGGGGACGTAGGCCACGCGGCGGGCGAGCTCGGCCTGGGCGTACTCCTCGATCGGACGGCCGTCCACCGCGATCCGTCCCCGCCCGCCCCGGAGGATCCGCACCACGCACTTGAGGAGCGTGGTCTTGCCCGCACCGTTGGGGCCGATCACCGCGACACGCTCGAGGTCGGCGACGCGGAACGAGACGTCCCGGAGGATCGCCCGGCTCTCGATCGAGAACGAGAATCCCGCGAGCTCGAGGAGCGGCTCGCTCACGGAAGCGCCTCGGGATGGATGGCGCGCGCCATCTCCTCGAGGAGGAGGACGACCCGCGGCCCGGGGACGACGGCGTAGCTCTCCCCCACCACGTGGATCCGCGCGCTCAGGCCCGGGAGCGCGCGCCACTGCCGGCGGATCTCCTCGGCGTCGAGGCCCCGCTCCTTGAGGTCGCTGAAGAGGTCGATGACGATGTCGGGCCGCGCTGCCAGGACCCCCTCGGGCGAGAGGGCGGGGAAGGAGATCCCTCCGTCGAACGCGTTCACCCCGCCGGCCATCCCGATCAGCTCGTCGTAGAAGCCGCCCCGGCCGCACGCGGTGACTCGGGTCACGGAGTGCTCCCCGGCCATTCGGCCGACCGAGACGAGGACGCGCCGCCGGGGGCGCCCCGCGATGCGGGCCTCGATCGCCCGGATCCGGGCCTCGAGGTCGGCGCGGAGCCCGGCGGCCCGCTCAGGTACGCCGCATGCGCGGCCGATCTCGGTCACCGATTCCAGGATCTCCCCGACGCGGTTGTGGCTCACCGTCAGGAAAGGAAGGCCGAGCTCGCGGAGCTTTCCGCGGGCCTCCTCGTGCTCAGGGAGCGTGAGGATGAGGTCGGGACGGGCCGCCACGATCGCCTCGAAGTTCGGGTCGATGTAGCCGCCGATCCGCGGCCTCGAGCGCGCCTCCGGGGGGAAGTCACAGTACCGCGTGACCCCGACCACGCGGTCCCCCAGGCCCAGGGCGAAGAGCATCTCCGTCGTGCTCGGCGCGAGCGAGACGAGGCGCGCCGGCGCGAGCGCCGGGCCGCCTGCCTCTCCGGCGGTCGCGAGCGGGAGCCCCGCGAGGCGCACGAGCTCGAGCCACGCATCGCGCGCCGTCGCGGGGCGGCGCGACGGCTCCTTCTCGAGGAGGCGCGCCACGACCCGCGCGAGCGCAAGGTGGGTTCCGGGGACGACCTCG
>Ga0187893_10002546_pt1 | contig 39739 bp, 21 predicted proteins | sample MA1701074metaG_FD_139574 | JGI IMG/M metagenome (GOLD analysis project Ga0187893, IMG submission 139574) | White microbial mat communities from a basaltic lava cave in the Kipuka Kanohina Cave System on the Island of Hawaii, USA - MA170107-4 metaG ...
AGGAGGGCCAGGGTGCTCGGCTCGGGGAAGGCCTGGAGGGTGAAGTCGATGGAGCCGTCGAAGGTGAAGACGCCGGCTACCGCCCGTTAAGTTCAATCGGCCAATGGCCCGACCTGTCAATCTCCACACGGCATTCAGACCGCGGCGCCTCCTCGCTCCGAAGGAGCGCAGGAATGCAGCCACGGGCGACAGCCCGAGGATGTGAGCGATCATCGTGATGTCTGCTCTGAAGGAGCGACGGAGCGCACGAGCGCGAGGTCGGCGCCGTCGCCCCTGCCGGGCATCCGTCGCGCACGTCAAGCGCGGCCTCACGCGGATTCGTCGCGGCGTCGATCGAAGCGAGCCGCGCGCCGGCCCTTGACGTTCGCGCCGGCGCCACCCAGTTCAGACACCGGCGAAGGCGGCTCAACCAGAGCGGGAAGGCCAGCCGATCCGCATGTCGCCTCAGCGCGGCAGGATGGACAGATACTCGCGCCAGGGGCCGACCGCCTCGCGATATTGGTACGCCATGGCCTTGGCGATCTGGTGGACGTGGTTCAGATCGTGCACCGCCCAGGTGGCCAGCAGGGCCTCCAGCGTGACCGATCCCAGGGCCGGATGCCGCCCGCGAAGGGCCAGCTTATCCGGCGTCAATCGCATCGCACGCAAGGCGGCGACGTTCTCCCGGCGGTGCGACTCGAATGTGTCCAGTAGTTCGCCGATCTTCTTGCCCTTGCTCTCCTCGTACATGGCGTAACGATCGAAGGGCTCGAAGGCCCGCGACTCGCCGTGTTCGAGGATCATCCTCGCTCGTGGAATCCAGTCGGTCCGCTCGCCGTGGATCAGATGGCCCACTACGTCGAAGGGGCTGAACGTCTTCTCTCCATAGTTGCTTTCCACCCACGGGGCGCTGAGACCGCCGAGCAGGGCCCGCAGGACGCCGGGGGTGCCGGCCAATACTTCGATGGCCTGTTCGAGGGTGAATTCCATCGCGAATTACTCCGTGATCGGTTGCCGGGGACCCACGACCACCTGCCAATTGGCGCCATCCCGCTCGATGGGGCGATAGAGCGTGTCCCGCTCGACGGGTCGTCGTCCCGCCTCTCGGATCATCCTGCGAATCCGGTCGACGGACATTTCCTGGTGCGTGTTGTCCGCCCCCCCCTCGCGCTTGGTGATGTCGTAATAGACCACCGTGCCGTCCACGTCGTCCACCCCCCAGTTGAGCGCCACTTGGGACAGCTTCGGCGACTGCATGATCCAAAACGCCTTGACGTGCGGGATGTTGTCCAACATGAGCCGGCTGATGGCCATGGTCTTCAGGTCGTCGAGCCCTGTCGGCCCCGGCAGGTGGGCCAGGGCGCTGCCCTCGGGAATGAATGAGAGCGGGATGAAGCAATTGAACGACGCCCGGCGGCCGGCCAGCGATTCGTCCTGGTGATCGCGCAGCTTGACCATGTGCCTGATCCGCTCGGCGGGCCGCTCGACGTGGCCGTAGAGCATGGTCGCGTTCGAGTACATGCCGAGTTCGTGGGCCGTGCGATGCACGTCGAACCAGCCCTCCTCGCCGACCTTGTTGCGGTAGGCTTCGTCGTGGACTCGGTCGTCGAAGATTTCCGCCCCGCCGCCGGGAAGGCTGTCCAGCCCGGCCTCGCGAAGCTGCTCCAGCACCTCGCGGATGGAGAGCCGCGGCTTGGCGATGCGGCCGAAATGGATGATCTCGATCGCGGTGAAGGCCTTGATGTGTATTCGCGGGCAAGTCCGGCGAATGGCGCGACACATGTCGATGTAGTAAGAGAACGGCAGCTTGGGGTGCAGGCCGCCGACGATGTGCACCTCCGTGGCGCCGGCCTGGTAGGCTTGTCGCGCCGTCTCGGCGATCTGGTCGACGTTCCATTCATAGCCGCCGCCGGAAGAATTCGAGGCCAGCGGGAGGCTGACGGGGTTCGCTTCGTCCCGCGCGGCGACGTCCGACGGCGGTCGATCGGCGCCGCCCCTGGCGAAGGGCCGGTAGAAGGAGCAGAACTTGCAGCGTAGGACGCAGAAGTTGGAGTAGTTGATGTGCCGGTTGATGTTGTAATAGGCGACGTCGCCGTGCAGTCGCTCGCGAACGAGGTTCGCCAGCCTGCCGATCTCGTGCAGATCGCGCGACTCGTATAGCCGCACGCCGTCATCGACCGACAGCCGCGCCCTCGCCTCGACCTTTTCGGCGATGTCGGACAGCGAGAAACTCGACGCCTGGGCGATCATGTTGCGGAGGATTGTAGCTGCGCGCGCCTTCGACCGCATGGACGTCCGCGAGCCGCCGCATCACGGTGGTTAGGTCTTGATGCTGTCCATCGAGACCACGGCGATCGGCCCAAAGAGCAGCACCGGCAGCCAGGCGGGCAAGGCGGGATTGAAGCCCCAGGGGGCGAGATTCACGCTCTGGCAGATGAACGTCACCACGTAGCAGATGCCGCAGAGGAGAAGGCACTGTCCGCCGGCGACAAGGACCGACGGCCGCTCGCGGTTCAGGAAGAACGGGATGCCCAGGCACAAGAGGGTCATGTTGATGAGCACGACGGTCAGGCGTTGGTGCTTGATCTTGACGAATTCCCCGGTGCCGGACTCGGCGAAGCGCTCCTGAAGCGAGGCCAATTCAGGCAGGCTGACGAGGTGGCTCCAGAGCGAGGCCTGTTGGAGGGCCAGCTCCTTGGGGGTCAGATCGGAGGCGTATTCGGTAACGGGCACGCGCCCCAGTTCATCCGCTCCCGCCTGGGCGGCGGCGGCGGGATCGGCGTCGCCGAGGAAATTCATTCGATAGCCGTTCGCCAGATGCCAGGTCCTCCGCTCCTCGTCCCATGATGCGCGATCCGCGCGGATGACCTCGGTCATGCGGTTGGACGAGTCGCGCTTCATGACGATCATCCCGCGCATCTCCTTGGCCCGCGGATGAAAGTGGGTCGCGGAGACCAGGGCGTTGTCGCGGTCGGGCTGAAACCACACCGCGAACGAGACCCTCCCTTCGATGTCGCCGTGCTTGCGGGCCAGCTTGTCGGCGAAGCGCGGAATAAAGACTTCCTGGTCGACGAACCACAGGGCGTTCATCGCCAGGGCCGCCATGAGCACCGGCGTCGCGACCCGATACAGCGACGTGCCCGACGCCATCACCGCGGTCAGCTCGTTTGTGCGGTGTAGACGGGCCAGCGTGCAACACGCCCCCACCAGAAGGATGACACCGGCGAGCTGCCCGAAGTAGAGAAACAGGTTATACCCATAGTAGTCGATGATCTTGGCGACGGTTTGGGCCCGGGTGTCAGACTGCACGTTGGTGAATTCGTCGAGATTGACGAACAGGTCGAGGAGGATGTAGAGGCCGATCATCACCGCCAGGGCGATGACGTAATTGGTCAAGAAGGCCCGCAGGATGTAGCGATCCAGGATTTTCACTGATCCGCGCCTTTGGCTCTCACCGTTGCAAGACCTTCGTCGTCACGAATGCCGAGGCCAGGTAGATCAGGAGCGTCCCGCCCCACATGACCGAGAGGCTGGCCAGGGAGTAGTCGGGGCGATCGGCCAGGTTACGCCCGACAATGCTGGAAAGAACAACGAAAAGCGAGGGAACGCAACTGATCCCGAACGCCGTGAGCACCTGCCCGCCCCGCACGATGATCCCCAGGGCCGCGCCCAGGATCACCACGGCGATGCTGGTCAGCGAGTAGGAGGCTCGAAAATGGATTTCGCCGCGGATTTCGGAATCGAACTTTCGCAGCCGCTCTAGCAATCGCTCCCATTGCTGCGTCTGGCGCTTCGGCAACTCGGCGGGGGGCTCCTCGGCCAGCAGGCTCCCGGCGTCCACCGACTCGATCCTCCGCGCGAGTTCGGGCTGGTCCATGTACTGGATCGGCTTGAGCGACTCCCGTTGCTTGCGAACCACGCGCATGTCCGTCGGACTCGATGCGCCGTCCGCGCTGCCCACCGCCGTCTCCGGCCTGATCTCCACGTTGCCGAGCAGCTCGACCATGACCAGCGGCCGCGTCCTATCGGCTGAACTCCTCAGTTCGATCGTCGCCCGGTCCGCGGTGTAGGTGAGACTGCCCGTCGGCGTTACTTCCTGGACGCGAACCAGGCCCAAGGTCGGCCGGCCGTCGTCGGGGTCCTGGCCGCCCTCCTTCGAAAACACCTGGTACGAAACGTCGGGCCCCGTCAGCTTGAACGATCCTTCGCCGCGAAGCCGCTCAACCACGTGCGAGTAGAGAAAGTAGGCCATCAGCTCGCGCTTCAGCCCGTATAGCCGGTCCTCGATCTCGGGGTTCTTTTCCGGATGAACCCGGTACTCCATCAGCGTCTGGAGGTTCTCGAATTTCGTCTTCCGCCGGATGGGGAGCGGCACGTCGAAAGGGCCCAGAATCTGGTGGGCCAGGTTGTAGTACTGCCGGCGGGCGGCGTCGAAGGTCCTCATGCCTTGCAGGTCCACGGCGACCCGCGGAACGACGCCGGAATGATCGAAGTCGATGATGGTCGCGTCGGCCGTCCCGTAGCGGGCGATTTCCTCGTCCTCCTCCTCCAGGAAGGTGACGCCGCTGAGCAGAAGATAGGTATGGGCCGCGGGCTGGTCGGGGCCGATGCGCGCGGGATCAAGTATCTCGCAGCGGTTGGCCATGATGCGATAGCGCCCGAACACCAGCGGCTTGGCCCGCTGGAACTGGCCCACCACGATGGCCGGCAAGTCGCGCCGAGTGATGTCCTCGATGGCTCGCGAGAGCTGCGGGATCAGGTAGTTCCACGAAGCGTAGGTAGTGGCCGTGACGAACAGGCCCAGGAGTCCCGCCGAGAGCAGCAGCCGGCGGATGTTAATCCCCGCCGCCCGGCAGGCCGTGATCTCGTTATCGGCCGCGGCCCGGCCGTAGGTGATGGCGGCGCTGAAGAGCGCGGCGACCGGGAGGATGAGCGTGATCGCCACCGGCGTCAGGAATGCGAAGACCTTTACCAGGTCTTCGGCGTCGATTCCTTCGCCCTTGAAGATGTTGGCCACCCCGCCGCCCATCACCACCAGGAGCGTGAGCGCGACACTGGTCAGGACGAACGTCCGCAGAAGCTCTCGGGCCAGGTAGCCGTGTAAGGTGAGCATGTATCGGATGGCCTTGGGCCGGACTCGAAGCCGAGCGCGCCCGAGTCGAAGGGCGTTCATGAGGAGGGCCGGAGTCACCCGGCCACCGGCCGACCGTTCCGCGAGTGGCAGAGTCTAGACGCCAGGCGGCGAGCGTCAAGGATCGCCGGGGCGGCACCGGCAAAGCGGCCGATCGACTTGACTCCATCCTCGATTGTTGCTCTCATTTGGGTTTGCACGACGCTGCGCCGGTGTTCCGCGCCGTGCTCCATGAGCAGCCGGTTGCTCCGCCGGAGGGGCCTGCCTGATGCCCAACGTTACCAAGGTCGCTCCTTCTCGCTCGGACGTTCTGCGCAAATGGACGGTCGAGGATTCGCTGGAACTTTACAACGTCCGCCAATGGGGCGCCGGATTCTTCGGCGTCAACGTGCGCGGCAACGTCGTCGTGTCCTCGCGCGGGGCGGAGGGTCCGGCCATCGACCTCAAGGACCTCGTCGATGAACTGCTTCAACGCGGCATCGAGATGCCGATCCTGATCCGCTTCTCCGACATCCTCCGCGCCCGGATCGAGCAACTCTGCAACGCCTTCAAGAAGGCGTTCGTGGACAACAGCTACACCGGCTCCTACATGCGCGTCTATCCCATCAAGGTCAACCAGCAGCGCCACGTCGTCGAAGAGATCGTCCAATACGGCGCGCCGCACTCCTATGGGCTCGAGGCCGGCTCCAAGCCGGAGTTGCTCGCCGCCCTGGCCATGTTGGAGGCGCCGGCGCCGCTCATCATCTGCAACGGATACAAGGACGTCGAGTACATCGACATGGCCCTGTGGGCCACCAAGCTCGGACGGACCATCATCCTCGTCGTCGAGGAATTCGGCGAACTGGAGCGGATCATCGATCGTTCGGCGGTCCTCAAGGTCAGGCCCTCGTTGGGCTTCAGGATGAAGCTGAGCGCGCGCGGCTCGGGCCGCTGGCAGGAGTCAGGCGGGTCCCGCTCGAAGTTCGGCCTGACCATCACGGAAATCCTGAAGGGCGTCGAGCTGCTTCGCAACGAGGGCATGCTTGAAAGCCTCGTCCTGACCCACTTTCACATCGGCAGCCAGATCACCAACATCCGCTCGATCAAGGAGGCCCTGGCCGAGGGGGCCCGCATCTATCTCGAACTGGCCAAGCTCGGCGCCGGTCTCAAGTATTTCGACGTCGGGGGCGGCATGGCGGTGGACTACGACGGCAGCTCGAGCAATTTCGCCTCCAGCGCCAACTACACCATGGACGAATACGTCGCCGACGTCGTCTCGGCCATCAGTGAAGCCTGCAACACCCAGGAGGTCCCCCATCCGATCATCGTCACCGAGTGCGGCCGGGCCATCACCGCCCACCACTCCGTGTTGATCTGCAACGTGCTGGACGTGACCGAGCTGGCCGAGCACGACGTGCCGCAGTCGCTGCCCGAGGAGGCCCACGGCGTCCTGCACAACCTGCTGGAGTCCTACGGCTCCATCACCTCGAAGAATTTCCAGGAGGCCTATCACGACATCCTGCACCTGCGCGACGAGGCCCTCACCCTCTTCAAGCTGGGCTATCTCACCCTCGCCGACTGCGCCTGGGTCGAAAACGTCTTCTGGTCCGCCTGCCGGAAAATCCACCGCATCATGGATGAGAAAGAGTATGTCCCTGAGGAATTGCAGGGGCTCAAGTCTCTGCTCGCCGACACCTACGTCTGCAACTTCTCCGCGTTTCAGTCCGTCCCCGATTGCTGGGCCGTCGGCCAACTCTTCCCCATCATGCCCATCCACCGCCTCTCCGAGGAGCCGACGCATCGAGGCATCCTCGCCGACATCACCTGCGACAGCGACGGCAAGATCGACAAGTTCATCGACCTGCGCGACATCAAGCCGACCCTGGAGCTGCACTCATTCACCGGCGACAGCTATTACCTGGGAATCTTCATGACCGGGGCCTACCAGGAAATCCTGGGTGACATGCACAATCTCTTCGGCGACACCAACGCCGTCCACGTCACCATCGGGGCCGATGGCCAGTACTTCGTCGAGCACGTCATCGACGGCGACACTGTTCAGGAGGTCCTCTCCTACGTCCAATACTCCTCCGAGGCCCTCGTCGCACGCCTGCGGAGGACCGTCGAGGAGGCCGTCCGAAGGCGGCAAATCACCTTCCAGGAGTCCGCAGAGTTCCTCCGCCGCTACGAACAGGGCCTCAAGGGCTACACCTACCTCCGCGAGTAGGTTGTCCCGGCGGCCGCAGCCTCGAACACTCCGGTCTCACGACCGGGAAGGTGCAATGATCCGGAATTCCTAATAGACCCACCCGCCCGTTCATAGGCGAATCACTCAACACGGAGAATCCAAGGCATGTTCATGTCCAATCGATCCACATCAATCATGCTCGCGTCGCTGACCCTATTGAGCCGCGCGGCCCTTCTCGTCGCCGCTCCCGAGGACACCACCGCCGACGCCGTCGTCGGACAGACCGATTTCACCAGCAAGGAGATCAACGCCGGCGGCGGGGTCAACAGCGCGACCGCCACGTCGTTGCAAGAACCTCGCGGCATGGTCGTCTCCCCCACCGACGGTCGCCTCTGGGTCGCCGACACCTTGAACAGCCGTGTTCTCTCCTGGCCAACCCCCGCTGGTTTCACCAACGGCCAGGCGCCCGATATCGTGCTCGGCCAGGCCGACTTCACCAGCAATCAGGCAAACAAGGGAGGCGCAAACCCCAGCGAGACGACGCTCAACAAGCCGCGGAGCGTCACCGTCGACAAGGCCGGCCGCCTCTATGTCGCCGATAGCAGCAACTTCCGCATTCTCCGCTACGACCCGCCCATCACCTCCAATCAGGCCGCCGTCCAGGTCTTCGGCCAGCCCAATTTCACCACCGCCGTTCAAAACAACGGCGGCACCAGCAACACCAGCTTGGGCAATCCCGACGGAATCACCATCGACATGAACGACAACGTTTACCTCATCGACCGCAATCTGCACCGCGTCCTGATCTTCAATACCCCTGCCGCCACCGACAACGTCGCCGATATCGTCCTCGGGCAGGCCGCCTTCAATACCAACACGGCGAACCAGCCCGGCGGCACCCCGACCGCCGGCAACCTCAACATGCCCATTGCCGGACACGTCGACGCCGCGGGCAATCTCTACGTCTGCGACGAGGGCAACAGCCGCGTCTTGCTCTATAACCCGCCGTTCGCCAATGGACAGGCCGCGGTCAAGGTCTTCGGCCAGCTCGATTTTGTCTCCGGCAACGCCAACCAGGGAGGCGCTAATGCCTCGGCCGGCTCCCTTTCTGGCCCCGTCGGCGCGACCGTCGATCCGGTCACCGGCCGACTCCTGGTCGCCGACCCCATTAACAATCGCATCCTGGAATACAACGACCCGCTGACCGGCGACGCCGTAGCCGACCGGGTCTTCGGCCAACCCGATTTCACGACCCGCACTGTCAACACCGGCGGCGTCAGCGCCGACTCCATCAACGACGTCGCCGGCGTCTCCACCGACGCGGCCGGGAACTTATTCGCCAGCGACCGACTGAACCATCGCGTATTGCGCTACGACGCCCCGCCGCCGATGATGAACGACATGAACAATATGGATGGCGACGGAAACGGCGGCACGTCGATGTCCTGCGGCACGTGCGGCCCCGGCGTCGCCGGCCTCTTGCCTCTCGCCCTCGTCGGCTGGATCGCACACCGCGTCCGAGGGCCCCGTCGCGTTAGACCGCTTCCCGACTCAGCGGACCGTGCGGCCGAGCGCCTCGCTTAGCCGGCGGGCTTGCCCGCCGGTGATGGGAATGCACTCCCCATCGGCCACTCAATCGGGAACCGCTTAGGTCCGCTTTTTCGACATGCCGGAAACACCCCCCTACCCGCCCCTTCCGCACCGCGACTGGGGGTGCTGCAATCCTCACCATCCGCCAGGGGTATACAACAGATGCCCCGGGTTCGGAGCACCGAGCCAATCCCTCTGAGCATTGGGGCCGGCTATAATCCATCTTCCTGTAGAGTCTTACGTGCCGATGGATCAGCATCGCGAATGGACGTGGGCAGCCCATGCCTAGTTTCACCTATACCGCTCGGAATACCGAAGGCGGGACCGTCACCGGCGTCCTGACCGCCGAGACCCAGCAGCAGGCCCTTCACTCGCTCGATGAGTTGGCCCTGTTCCCGGTCGAGATTCGCGAAGGCGGCAAGGCCCAGGCCGGCGCCAGCGGACGCAAGAAAAAGGTCCGAACGACGCAAGTGGCCGTCCTCTATTCGCAGTTCGCCGATCTGCTGCGGGCAGGGGTGCCGGCCCTGCGGTCGCTCGACGTGCTGCATCGGCAGACCTCGAACGCGGTGCTCAAGGAGGTGCTTCAGGAGGTTCGCGAGGACCTGGCCAGCGGATACACCCTCGCCGACGCGATGGACAAGCACCCCAACGCCTTTTCGCCGCTGCATGTTTCCATGATCCGCGCCGGCGAGAAGGGCGGTTTTCTCGAGGACGTCCTGACGCGCATCGCGATCTTCACCGAGCGACAGAACGACCTGCGCAACAAGCTCGTCGGGGCCATGATGTACCCCACGATCCTGATGACCGTCGGCGGGGGCATCATCATCTTCCTGCTGACGGTCGTCGTGCCGCGCGTGCGGGAGTTCCTCCGCGGCGAGCTGCCGCTCATGACCAAGGCCGTCTTCGCGACGTGCGACTTCCTGAAGCTTCACGGCGGGGCCGTGGCCGGCGCGGTAGTGGTGCTCGCGCTATTACTCTGGGGGTTCCTCCGCAGCCAGCAGGGTCGTCTGCTCTTCGATCGCTTTCAGCTCAAGGCCCCGATGATGGGAAAGATCGTGACCCTGGTTGCGATTTGTCGTTTCTGCCGCATCCTCGGCACGTTGCTGCACAACGGCGTGCCGATCCTTCAGTCGCTCAAGATTGCGCGCGACTCGGCCGGCAACAGGCTGCTCATGGAAGTCATCGACGATGCCACCGACAATGTCCGCAAGGGCGCCTCGCTGGCCAGCCCCCTGGGCAAGAGCACCCTGTTCCCGTTGGACATCGTGGACATGATCGCCGTCGGCGAGGAAAGCAACAATCTTGAGCACGTGCTGGTCACCATCGCCGACTCTTACGAGGCCCGCACGGCACGAAACATCGATCTGATGGTGCGCCTGCTGGAGCCGTTGCTGTTGGTCGGCATGGCGGCGGTCGTCGCCGTGATCGCGGTGGCCCTGCTGCTGCCGATCCTGACGATGAGCACAGGCGCCGTATAATGTATGCACAGGGAGAATCGTGGCGCTTCAAATGAAGAGGCTTGGTCGAAAGGAGACCCAAACAATGTATGCCAAAACACACAAGCGACTCAGAACTCGGCGGCGAAGGGCGTTCACCCTTCTCGAGATCCTCCTGGTCGTCGGCCTGCTGGCCCTGTTGGCCGCATTCGCCATCCCGAACTTCGTCGGCGCAGGCGAATCCGCCAAGAAGAAGATGGTCGAGGCCGCCATCGGACCTAACGGCACCATCATGCAGGCCATCGACATGTTCAAGTTCAACGCCGGCACCTACCCCGAGGAACTCAAAGGCCTCGTGGAGAAGCCGAGCGACGATGAGATCGCCAAGAAATGGACCGGCCCCTACCTGAAGGACGCCGGCGGCCTCAAGGACCCCTGGGACCATGACTACCAGTACCAGTCCCCCGGCCAGCACAACGAGGGCGGGGTGGACCTCTGGAGCATGGGCCCTGACGGCCGCGACGGAACAGACGACGACATCAACAACTGGAAAGACGACCGCTGATGCCCTCCTGGTCCGCCATCGCCCTCAAGCCGGCCATGCATCGCGCGTCGTCCGGCCGTCGGTCGCGCGCAACGGGTTTCACCCTCCTTGAGGTCCTCATCGCCCTCTCCCTCCTGGTGGCGCTCACCGCCCTCGCATGGCCGGCGCTGGAGAGCCAGCTACTCGCGTCCGGACTGCCCGAATCCGCATCGCGGATACGCTCCATGCTCTACATGGCCCGCTCGTCCGCGATGTTTGAGAACCGGCGGGTCCGCGTCCGATTCGCGCCCTCCGAGCAGCACCCTTACATCGAATTCGAGCCTGACCCGATCAACCAGCCGGGGTTCTGGTCTCCCGTGCCCGCCTTCTGGGCCCAGGATCCGATGCTGCTCGACGACGTCGAGGTCCATCAGATTCGCCCCGGCCAGCCGGCGTACATGAAGCCCATCTCGGTCAACGAAGACCCGTCCAATCAACTGACCGAGGAGGAGCTGCTTCGCCAGGCGGAGCTTGAAGCCGGGATCGATTCCAATGCTGCCCCTGCTCAGTCGCCCGCCGGTGGGGTGACCGGCGAGATGCGGATAGACGAAACCCGTCCGCTGATCGTGTTCGAGACCGATGGATCGACTAACTGGGCGACCCTGATCCTCGCCAAAGTCTTGCCGAGCGAGCCGCTCAACGAGGAGGACGACCAGCTTTGGATCGTCATCGACGGCCGGACCGGACTGGCGACCATTCGCGAACAAGTTACCGAGGCGCAGTTGTCCGACCCGGCCTTCTACGTTCAGCGCGAGAAGCTGGAGCTGCCGGACTCCACGGGGCCGGATGACCTGACCCTCAATATTGTGGACACCGCCACTTCGCTCCTGCCGCAGGATGGACAGGGCCAGTCGACCTTCGGCGGCGCGAATGGCTTGGACGCCGGCGCCGTCGGCTTGCAGCAGGGCGGTCCTCCTTCCTCCGGCGGGATGCAGGATCATTCTGGAGCCGGCGGCGCGACTCCCGCTCCCGGCGATTCGGCCCAGGATGGGGCTGAAGAAGATCCTCGGGATCAGCTCGAACGAGAATTGGCGGACTCGGACCTGAGCGAGGAGGAGAAAGAGGAAATTCGCCGCTCCTTCGAAGAGGGGCTCAATCCCCGCTGATCCTGGTCCGCGAACCGTCGCTAGCACATAATTTGCTATAAATAATAGCTTTACAGCATTGGCAGTGCCGGACCAGCTTCCCTCAGCAGCGTATCGGTTCGGGGCTCGCTCATGCGACGATGCCCGAGCTTCCGGGTAAAAGCGCGTGGCGATTTGGCTGGTTTGAGTCGGCGACAACGCAGCATAGAGCGGTGTTGGATTCCGGACGACGTCGATGGCCTCACGAAAGCCCAGGGCAGGGCAGGCCTGCCCTGGGCTTTGGGTGATGCGCGGGCCGACGTTCAGCGAGTTGGGAATGACTCTAGCCGCGGACAGGAAAGCGTACCCCATGTCGATCCTGGGTGGATGGCGGCTCGGCCGCGGCGACCGTCGCATTCGGCGCGGCTCCTGGCGCCTCCCGGCGGCGGCCCTGCTCGAGGTGGTCATCGCCATCTCAATTCTGCTCGTCGCCATGTCGGTGGTCGGGGCGGCATTTCGCAATGGCGCGTTCAATATCGAGAAGGCCGAGCAGATGACCCAGGCCATGATCATGACCGATCGCCTGCTCGCCCACGTCGATCTCGGCGTCGTGCCCGTCGAGGAGCAGGAGACCGTCGGCTGGTTCGCGGAGGAGTCGATCCCCAATCTGTCCTGGAAGCTGGCGATCAACCGCGACATCAACATGCCGGGCATGCTCAAGCTGGACGTCCAGGTTTACCTCGGCGATCCCGAGGGCACCGACGCGGAACGCCAGCTCCTTCTCACCACCCATGTCCTTCGCGCCGAGCCGCGGGCGATCAACTTCGCGACCGATTTCGGCTTCACCGAGGAGCAGATGGAGCAATTGACCGACGCCATCCCGGGTGGGGCCGCGGTTTTCGATCCGACCAACTTCGATCCCCGCTCGATCGCCCAGCTCGATCTGGCCACTCTCAAGGAACTGCTCCCAACGCTCATCCAGGCATTTGGGGGCAACATGGCCGGCGGCGATTTGGGCGCGCTGCTCAAGGCCGCCCAGGAAGGGGACCTCAGCGGCCTGCAAGAACTTGCCGGCCAGCTCGGAGAGCAGTCGCAGCAGGGGGCCTTGGGACAGCAGCCCGGCGCCGGCGGACAGCCCCCGCCGGGCGTTGGCGGATCGCGGCGCGGCTCGCGCGGCGACGTGAAGGGAGGCGGATGATGACCGCCTTTCGGCGCGTTTCGACCCGCTCGGCGATGACCCTCATCGAGGTGCTGCTGGCCCTCGGCCTCATCACGCTGGCCTCGGCCACCATGTTTCTGTTTTACGACGTCTCGCTCCGCTCGCGCGACCAGGGCGCCAGGCGAATCGTGGACAGCAACCTCGCCCGGGTCGTGGCCTTGAAGATCGCCGACGAGGTGCGATCATCGAACGGGTTCCTCCAGGGCACTGGGCCGGGCATCAGCGGCAAGGAGCGGCAGATCACCCTGCAAACCGTGGTATTGCCCGACAAGGAACAGTTCATCCGGCGCGCGGTGACCGACGTGCCGCCGCCTGCTCGAAGCGACATCCGCCAGGTGCAGTATTACCTGGCTTACGACCCCGACCTCAGCCACGCCTATCCCGACGGCACGACAGGCTTCGCTCCGCTGGGGCTCGTCCGCAGGGAGATTAAGACGCTGAACCAGGTGATCGTCCGCGAGGACCAGGCCGAGTCGGTCGAGCTGGAACTGTTCGCGCCGGAAATGAAGTATTTGCGCTTCCGCTATTTCGACGGCGTCGAGTGGATCGACCGCTGGGAGGTCGGCGACATCGGCCTCGGCGGACTGGGCAACGCCCTGCCACAGGCCGTCGAGATTACCGTCGGCTATGACGAACTTCCCCCCGAGATCGAGGAGGACGAGGAGTTGGACCTCCAGCAGGATGAACTCGCCCCCGCCCTGCCCGAACCCTATTCCGAGAGAGCCTGCACCGTCGTTGTTCGGCTCCAGCAGGCCGACACGTTCTTCGGATCGCGCTTGATGAGGGCCCAGCAGCTTGAGACCGGCGGTGAAGAGGACACGGGAGGCGCAAAAGGATTCGGCCCATGACCCGCACTGGCCGGCAATGCGATGATCGATCGCCGCGGTTCGTCCCGCAGTCGTCGAGTGCGCGCCGCGTCCGCCCACGCAAGGCCCTGATGTTGGTCGTGGTGCTGGTGATGGTCGTCCTGTTGTCGCTGTTGGCCGCGAGTTACGCCTTCATGGTTCGGGCCAACATGGGCGCGGTGATGTCCAACCATCACCGGTTCCAGGCCCGCATGGCCGCGGAAAGCGGATTTCAGCGAGCGGTCGCCATTCTGCGCGACAACCGCAACGACCCCGGGCTGTGGTATCACAACCCGGACCTCTTCCGCGGGGTCCTGGTCGAGGGTACGGAAAGCGAGAGCGACGCCGCTGTGCTCGATCGCGACAACGTCCGGCAGTACGACCCTCGGGCCGAGCCGGCATGGCGCTTCAGCCTGATGGCCCCGAACTATGAGGACCCCACGACGGTTCGCTACGGCCTGACCGATGAGTGCTCGAAGCTCGATCTGAATCGCGCCGACGAGAACCAACTGCGCCTGTTGATGGAAACGGTCATTCCCCAGGACATCGAGAACGCGATCGATATCAACGTCCTGGTCGATTCGCTGCTGGATTGGCGCGCAGCCAGCGCCGGTCCCCGGCCGAATGGAGCCAAGGACGAATACTACCAGTCTCTCGACCCGCCCTATCGCTGCAAACAGGGGCCCTTCGTGACGGTCGAGGAGCTGCTTCTCGTTCGCGGATTCACGGCTTGGGTCATGTTCGGAGAGGATTACAACCGCAACGGGATGCTGGACCCCAACGAGGACGACGCGGACGCGTCATTTCCGCCGGACAACGCCGATGGCCTGCTCTACCGGGGCATCGCCCCGTTTTTCACCCTGTGGTCTCAGGAACTCAACGTCTCCAACGATCAGCGCCCGCGCATCAACCTGAACATGCGCGACACGCAAAAATTGCAGGAGCTGCTTTCCGAGGACATGCCCAGCAACATTGTCAATTATGTTATGCAGGTCCGCGCGAGCGGCATCGCGTTTAACAGCGTTATGAACCTCATTCCCGCTCCGCCCCCGCCGCCCCAGGAGGAGCCGCCCCCGGAAGAAAGCCCGCCGCCGACATCCCAGCCTCAATTCCAAGACCCCGCCACCTCCCAATCCACGTCGCAGCCCACGGACGGAATGGACGCGGGCAGCGGGAATGTTTCTTCCGATTTAAAGCAGTTAAGCGGCGCGTCCGAAAACAAGCCGCCGCCGTTGCCGGTGTTCAAGGACCTGACTGATACGCCGCCGCCGGGCACCTACGAGGACCTGCCGCTCATCCTTGATCGACTGACCGTGCAGCCCGTGCCGGCCTTTGTCGGCCGCATCAACGTGAACACCGCGCCGCTGGAGGTCCTGGGCGCCTTGAGCGAGCTGACGGACGAGGAGGTTTTGGCGATCGTCGATGCCCGGCGCGAACTGGCTCCGGAGGAGCGATCGACGCCGGCCTGGCTGTTGACCCGAGGCGTGCTGGATGAGTACCAATTCAGGCGGATCCTGGACAAGCTCGCCACCAAGTCGTCGGTGTTCACCATCGAGTGCGTCGGCTACGCGGACCACGTCGGCGTGGTCGAGCGGATCAATACGGTGTTCGAGATGCGAGGACCGATACCCCAGGTGATCTACCAGCGCAACTTGGGCTCGTTGGGAATGGCGTACACCCCGCACGGCCTGGAGTCCCGCGGGCTCCGTGAAGGCTCGAACTAAAGGCACCCGCATGGCCCTCGGCGCCAAACAGCTATTGGCCCTCGACTGGAACCGCAAGGAATTGCGGATGGTGGTCGTCCGCGTCCGGGCCGACGGCGTGGACCTGCTCAAGGCCGTCTCCGTCCCCATTGCTCCTGAAATCCGCACCGACGAGCCCGAGGCCCTGGGGGCTTTCATTCGCGAGGCCATGCGGCAATCCAGGATCGGCGCCAAGCGAGCCGTGTTGAGCATTCCGCGCGATCAGGTGGTCCTCAACACCCTGAGCCTCCCGCCGACTCCCGCGGAAGAACTGGCCTCGATCGTCCAGTTCCAGATCGTCAAGGAACTGCCCTTCTCGCCCGAGCAGGCCACCTTGGACTTCGCCGTCTGCGGCGCCTTCGACCCCAAGGCCGCGAGCAAGGTCCTCGTGGCCGCCGTCCGCAATGAGGAACTGGCCTTCTACCGAAAACTGAGCGCCGAAGCAGGACTGAGCGTCGGCACGATCGGACTGCGGCCCTACTCGAACATGATTGCCATCCTCGCGAACGCGCCGCAATTGGTCTCGAGCAGCGTCCTGGTGGTCGAGGTCGGCCCGCAGTTGACCGAGATCAACGTGATCCGCGCCGGCGTGCTGGCCTTCAGCCGAGCCGCGTCCGTGGCGCTGCCCGAGGCCTCCGAGCCGGCCCCGGATGCGATCAAGGACTCACGCATCATCGGCCTCCGCCTGACAGAACGCGATTCTGACGAGGCCGACCGGCAGGCCGTCGGCAATGTCATGGTCGAGGTCATCCGGTCTTTCGAGGCCTATCGGGCGACCGATCCGTCCGCGAAGATCGACCAGGTCGTCGTCTGCGGCTCGTCAGGGCTGGAGACCCAGCTCTGCGAGGCTCTCGCGGCGCGCTTCGCCGTCCGCGCGGAACTCTACGCGCCTGAGAAGGCCTTCGGCCTCCCCCCCCAGCGTGCCCGCGAACTGCGGGGCTTCAGCGCCGCCATCGGCCTGGCCATCGCCAACGACCTCAAGCCCATCAGCCATTTCGACTTCTTGCATCCCAAGAAGCCGGTCAGCAAGCGCACCCTGCGGCTTAGGAAGGTGCCGGTAGCGGCCACTGCGGCAATCCTCTTCCTCGGCGCGGCCATCGTGTTTCGGCTCAATCACGTGTCGCCGAAGATCGCCGAAGTCGAGCGGCTGCGAGAGGAGGTGGCGGAGAAGGCCGACGTCGCCAAGAAGATCGAGTCGTTCAAGGCCAAGGTCGATGCCCTGGAGGACTGGGAGGCCTCCGAGCAGTGCTGGCCCGAGATCATCGTCGCGATGTCCGAGGTCTTCCCCGGGCAGAAGGAAGCCTACGTCACCCGCGTGGATTTCGAGACGCGGACGCAATCGCGCTCGGGCCTCCGCAGCAGCCTGGCCCGCTTGAAGTTTCGTTCCACCTCGCTCGGCACCGTGAACGACCTGAGCACGAAGCTCCGCGCCGCCGGTTTTCAAAGCGTCGTGCCCGGAAAGGAAACCCACTCCGAGACGCCCGACGGCTACGCTTACGACACCGGCGTGGACGTCGAGATTCCCGATCGCAAGACGTGGCGTCGCGCACGCGAGGAGGCGGCGCTGGCCCGCGCCGCTGCAACGGAGCAATCCGACCAGCCGGCGACCCCGACGTCTTCACCCGCGGCTGAGGGGGGCCAACCGTGATCCAACGCGAGCGGACGCTGGCCATCATCGTCGGAAGCGCCGTCGGGCTGACGGTGTTCTACCAGGCGATCAACTTCCTCTTTATTCGACCGCTTGAGCGGGCGGAAGACGAGCTCGCCCAACTGGAATCGGACGCCAATCGCTACGACGGCATCATTCGCTCCCGGCTCAATCTCGCCGAACGGTGGCGGACCGCCGCCGGCAAGACCTTCTCCCACGATTTTCCGCAGACCACCAACCTCTTCGGTCAGGACCTCAAGGAGGTGGCGAAACGGCACGGCTTTGAGAATGCCATCTTCTCGCCGACCAATGGCACGAAGATCGGATCGACCTTGGGAGCGAAGACCGGCATCAGTACGGTGGCCTATCGGGTTGTGGCTCAGGGGAGGAAGACCCAGGCCATGGAATTCCTCAAGGATCTCTATCGCTCCACGTATCTCAGCCAAATGACCAAGCTGTCCGCCGCGCCGGTTCAGCAGAAGGACCTGCCGCTCGACACCGTCAAGATCGAGTTCACCATCGAGACGCCAGTCCTTCCGGTGATCGACCGCAAGGACCTGGCCGAGGCGGCGGGCACGACCACGATGCCCGGCGACGGAGATCCCTCCTTGGAGCCGGCGCGCGATGACGTTCAGCCGGACGAGGCCTTCGCCCTGCTCGAGCGCCGCAACATCTTCAAGCGTTACGTTCCGCCGCCGACCAACGTGGTCATGATCGACAACCAGGACTGGAAGACCGTCGCCGTGCGGCTCAAGTTCTCCTGGGACGAGGAAGTCAAGCAGCAACTGGTGGAAACAGTCTCCAGCAAGTCGCAACAGGCCGTCAAGGGAACGGGCGACATCGTCGAGATCGAAGGCTCCTACGCCGACGGCAAGACCTTCGGGCCAGAGCTCCTCAAGTTCAGCGACAAGAAAGACTGGACCTACACCGTCGACGTCCATCATCCGCCGCCGCCGCCGGAAGTCGTCATCCTCGCCGTCGAAAACAAGGACAAGGGCGTCGTCGACGTCGAGGTCGTCCTGACCATGCCCGACGGGAAGTTGAAGACCTATCCGCCCATGCGGGTTCAACCGGGCTCCAAGGTGGACGTCGATGAATACAAGGTGAAGTCTTTGACCGCCACGGCGGCCTACGCCTCGGGCGTCAAGGCAGCGCCGGTAACCTTCACTCCCAAGGCCGAGCCGCAGGTTTACGTCGTCCCTGCGGAGCCGGCCGCCACCGCCGTCGTACAGCGGGATGTCCGCGACCCCGAACCCAACGCCCAGTATACGGTGACGGGGCTCGTGACCTACCCGAGCGAAGGCCGAATCGTCCAGGAAATGATCGCTACGGCGACGGGCACCGACCGGCTGGTCATCACCGCCGGCGAGCAGGGAATCGTGGATGGAGGCACGCTCCTGGCGGTGCATCCGCTCGGCGGAGTAGTGAAGATGCCCAGCGGTAACTACTACATCTATCCCTGGGGCAAAAAGTTCACGGAGCGGGTCAAGTTGGACGCCGCGTCCGATCAAGACCTGCCTCAGGCGATTGACGCCTGGGTGCTCCCATGAGGAAACGCGTGGCTCCATCCAGGGGAATGACGGTGACAGGTCGCGGCGAGGTTCCCTTCGTGCTGCGGGAGTCCGGATCGACAGCGCCGCTGCGGTCAGCGGTGAGGAGGTAGAGCGATGGCAATGGCGCAATTCAAATCACGCGGCTGGCTCTTCGCGTGCGCCGCGTTGTTCTGCATGAGTCCGGACCATCCTCGCTTCGCTCTCGGAGACGAACCCGCCTCGTCTCAACCGGCCAGCGCCGCGACGACCCAAACGGCCGACGAGTCCCAGGAAGAAGCCAAGCCTGAAACGCAATCCGAGGACAGCGATCTTCTCGCCGCCAAGCAAGCAGCCCTCAAATCGCTCGGCAAGCGGACCACGTCGGCCCCGACCAGCCAGCCCGTAGATCCAAACAGCGTCGCCGAACGACTCCGTCGCCTTCGCGAGAAAGCAGCCGCCAGCGCCGCCGGCAAGCCTGCACAGAATCACCCACCGGCCGAGAAGCAACTCAGCCCCGGACTCCCCAAACCCGGACGCAACGGACCGGCCCGTCCCGGCGCGGCCAAAGGACCAGGCGCTGAGGCCGCTTCGCCGCAAGCCGCGCCCCAGACACAAGCGCCGGTGAATCCACCCGCGACGGCGACGCCGGTGATGCCTCCGCCAGCCGTCGGTTCGGAGAAGGATGAGTCCGCGCAGGCCGCCGGCGAAGAGACCACAACTCAACCCGGACCGATCACGAGCAGCCTCACGACGCTCACCTTCACCGTGGCCCCCGTCGATCCCGAGGGCAGGTCGTATCGCTTCGATTATTTCAACACGCCGTGGGCCGACGTGCTGGCCGACTTCGCCAGGATGAGCGGCCTGTCATTCTTGAACCAGCCGGACCCGCCCATCAGCGAGACGCTGACCTTTCGCAGTCCGCGCGAGCTGACATATGCCGAGGCCCTGGCCCAACTGAATGAACTGCTCACCTCGCGGCCTCTGAACAGGTACCTGATTCGGCGACAGGAGAACTACCTGGTCATCAAGCGGCTGCCCGACTGGATGCGCGAGATTTCTCCGGCAAAGATGTTCGACTCCTTCGAGGCGATGGAGGCGTCGAATCCCGATCCCTTCGACATCGTCATGGTCCTCATGGACGTGCCCGAGGGCTGGACGCCGTACGACATCATCGAGGAATACCGCCATCTCTTCTCCGACACCTACGGCACGCAAGTCAGCGGCGATCGGTTGGAGCTGACCGGACTGGTGCAAGAGCATCGTCGGTTCCACGAAGTGATCCTCAAGCAGACCGGCATGACGCCGACGCCGCCGCAGGACGACCCGCGGCCCATGCACAACATCCAAATGAAGAACGCCCGAGTCGCGGACGTCCAGACCATCCTGCGGCAGATATACCCGGTGTCCGCCCCGACGCCGACGCGCGGCCCGGGCATCGACCCCAAGCAGGACACCGCCAACCGCATCGACATCATCGCCGACGTGCGGAACAACATTCTGATGATCAAGGCCCCGCCGAAGAAGCTTGCCGAGATCACCACGATGGCCGAGAAGCTGGACACCGGCGCGGGGCCGTCGCTGCCGGAGATGAAGGTCATGCGCCTTCAGTACGCCGACGCGACGCAGCTCGCGGGCATGCTCAAGCCCATCTTCATGAAGGAGCAGCAGGCGCTCATGAAGCCGGAGAACTACATCTCGCCGGAGCAGCGCGCCAACATCGAGCGCGACATCTTCCCCGACGCGGCCAACAACTCCGTTGTCATCGTCGGCGGCGCGGAGGGCGTCGCCCGCGCCGAGGATCTGGTCCGCCAATGGGATACGCCCGGCGAGAATCAGATCAACGAGATCATCACCCTCGAGCACGCCAACGCCGACGAGGTCGCCTCGGTCCTCTCGGTGATCGTTCCGGCCGCGGCCAAGCCCGGCCAGCCCGGCGACCGCATCACCCCGCGCAGCTCCAGCTCCCTGATGGTTTCGTGCTCGAAGAGAACCTTCGATCAGGTCCTGCAACTCATTGAAAAACTCGACGTGCCCGCCGACGACGAAGAGAAGGAGCACCTGGTGCAGCCCGAGGGCGCATCGCCCAGCGCCCTGGGCGCCGTGCTTCAGGCCGCCTTCAGCGGCGGCGCGGGTCCGCGCGTCGCGGCCGGCAAGCGCCAGCCGACGGCGCCGCAAGCCTCCCCGGCAGGCCCCGGCCCTCGCTTCATACCTGACGACGCCAGCGGCTACCTGATCATCTACTGCATCGACAAGGACTGGGAGCGCATTGAACCGCTCATCGCCAAGCTCGACTCCCGGGCCGTCTTCTTTGAGCCCAAGCTCCGCGCATTCCCGCTCAAAAACGCCCGCGCAGACGACGTCGTCAACATGCTCCAGCAGATGTTTCCGCCGGGGCCGGCAACTCCGGGTCAGCCCGTCCGCCCCGCCCAGCAGACCTTCTTCGCCGACGCCTACAACAACACCCTCAGCGTCTTCGCCTCCGAGGAGTTCCTGGAGAAGATCACCCCGTTCATCACCGACCTGGACATCGCCTCCACCGGCAAGTTGACCGTGATCCGTCTGGCCCACGCCGATGCGGAACAGGTCGCGCCGATCCTGGCCGCGGCGGTCGGCGGTGCGGAGACGCCGAGGCCCGCCCAGCCGCGCCGGATCGTTCAGCAGGCCGGTCAGGCGGCCGCACAAGTTCCCGCCGCGCCCGTATCCTCCGAAGGCGGCGCCGTGCGGATCATCCCCGAGCCGATCACCAATTCGCTCCTGGTGACCGCTCCGGAACGGGAGCTGGCGGAAATCCAATCGCTGGTTGCGAATATGGAGATCGAGGCCGAAAAGGCCGCGGAGGAAGGGGAGCCGACGCGCGTCATCCTTGCCGCCCGGCATCGCTCCGCGGAGGAGATCGTCGCCACGCTCACGAGCCTGTCCACTGCGCCGAGCGTTCAGCTCGCCAAGACCGGCAGCAAGCGCATCGCCCAGGCGGGCGCGCCGACCCAGGCCCCCACGATGAAGATCGTGGCCAGCGGAAAGCAGATCATCCTCGACGGTCCGCGCGACGAGGTGGCCAAGGCCATTCAACTCGTCGAGCAGATCGACGTGCCGCACGATCAGCCCATGTTCCGCAAGTATCAGGTCCTCGACGCGGAGGAAGACGAAAAGAAGCTGCGGACCATGATGGCCATGAGCCCTGCAACTCCCGCGGCTCCGGCGGGCGCGAAGGGGAAGCCGGCCCCGTCCACCGCTTCACCGGAGTCCATCCAGATCTACGCGGACACCTACGAAAGCACGCTCCTGGTGGGGGCGAGTTTGGAGTCGCAGTTCGACGAAGTCGAGCGCATCCTGGCGCTCATCATCGAGGACCCGCGGAGGGTTCCCGGCGACACGAGCGACGAAGGGCCCCAGCTTCCCTTCTTCCTTATCAAGCTCAAGCACAAAAAGGCCTACGACATCAAGTACGACCTCGAGGACATCCTCAATCCGGATGACAAGTCCAACGGCCTGAAGTTCGACGAAGGGCCGACCGAGCGCACCCTCATGGTGCTCAACTGCAAGCCCCCGGAGCGCGAAAAGGTCGAGGAAGTCGTCAAGATGTTCGACGTGCCGGAGCGCGGGGCCTACGGCAAGAACGTCCGCACCATCGATACCGAGATGATGCCCCCGGACATGATCATCCGGGTCCTCGACGAACAGACCAACATCCCCATGAAGATCATCCCCATGGGCCAGGAGGCCGGACGCGTCCAGATCATCGACATCCACGCCGCCGACGACGAGCCGGAGCCTGATGCCAAGCCCGACGAGAAGACGGAGGCGACGGATGATGAGTCGGATGCCCAGCCCTGCGTGCTGCCCGCGACCATGTTGTGCGCCCTGCACGCTCTGCCGTTCGGACAGGCCGCCCCCGTCGCACAGGATGGCTCGCTCGATCCCGCCGTCTGCCCCATCTGCCATCAAAGCCCGTGCATCCTCCCGGCGGAATTGCTCAAGTCGCTCGATGCGGTGGCCCTTGGCGGTTTCGATGAGGAGCCCAAGAAGGGTTCCGACGGTCAGGCCACGCTCGAGTTCTCCGACCGCCAGCCGCGGCACAACCATCCCCAGGCCCGCGCCAACGACGAGGACGCAGAAGAGCCCGAGGAGGTGACCATCATCCACGACTCCGAGACCGGCAAGATCATCCTCAAAGGACCGGAGGAATTACTTGATGAGATCGAGGAAATCATCGAAGAAATCGTCGGCGGCGATCAGCCCACGGTCTTTCGGGTCTTTCCGCTGAAGTACGCCGAGGTCACAAGCGCGGCCCAACTCCTGGAGCAGGTATTCAACCAGGGTCAGGCTGCCGCGACCGGCGCGCGCGGTCGACAGGCCCCTCCAATCGTTCCCCAACAGCCGCCGCAGCAGCCGGAGGGGCAACCCGGCCAGGCCGGCAAGGGTGGTCCTCAGCAGAAGCAGCAGCAACCGCAGGCCCCGCCGCCTCCACCCGCGCGGATCAAGGTCGTCCCCGACCCGCGCACCAAGAGCCTGTTCGTCGCCGCGCCGCTCTCCGACGTGCCGCTGATCATCGAGGTGCTCAAGAAGATCGACGCCCGGGTCAAGCCGGGCGAACAGAACATCCGTTATTTCCGGCTGGTGAACCTGGACGCCGACGAGGTCGTCGAGACCCTCCAGGAAGTGCTCGGAATTGGCGGGCAAGGATTCCAGGGCGGCGGCCCGAACCGCGGACGCCCGCAGCGTCCGGGACAGCCCGGTCAACAGCAGGCCCAGCAGGAGCAGATGATCCAGCTCCAGGCCCAGCAGGGCGGGACCGGGGCCGTGGTCTCGGCCGAGCAGATCAGCCTTTCGGCCGAGGAGCAGACCAACACGATCATCGCCCGCGCGCCGCTCGATACCCTGGCCCTGATCGAAGGCCTGATCAAGGAACTCGATCAGGATGTGCCGAACACCATGAAGACGGAGATGCGCCGCATCCCGCTGGTCAACGCTCAATCGTCCAGCGTGGCCACCATCGTCAAGGACGTGGTCTCCAACATCACCGGTCGGGGCGAACGCGGCACGGGCCGCGGCTCGATCAGCGGTCGCGTCTCGGTCAACGCCGACCCGCGCACCAACAGCGTCATCCTCGGCGGCCAGAAGAAGGACATCGACGTGGTGGTGGGCATCGTCCGCGACATGGACGTGGCCGAGACCAACGGGGCGAAGATCCGCCAGTTCACGGTCAAGGGCGATCCCGCTTCGATGTCCACCGTCCTCAAGGCGATGTTCGCGGCCGGCAAAGAGACGGACATCGTGATCACCGGCGATGCCTCCACCAGCACGCTCATGGTGAAGGCTCCACCTCAGCAGATGGAGGAAATCGCCCAGCAGATCGCCCTGATGGAGGAAAAGGTCGCCGGCGAGAAGGAACTCAAGACCATCAAGCTGATGGTGGCCGACCCCGAACAGATCGCCCCGAAGTTGCAGGAGATATTCGCCGCCACGCGCGGGGCCGGAGGCGCCAAGCAGACCATCACCATCAAGGGCAGCAAGGCCAACAATACGCTTTACATCATGGGAGCCGACGAAGAGGCTTTTGATAGCATCCGACAGGTCGCGGGCGGCATGGACACCCAGCCCTCGGGCATCCAGGTCCGGCGCTTCGGCCTCAAGTTCGCCTCGGCCGTCGAGATCAACCAACAGCTCACCGACATGATGGTCAAGGCCAAGGCCACCGGCGGCCTCGAAGACGTCAAGCTCGACCTCATCGGCGTCGTGCCCGATGCTCGCACCAATTCCCTCATCGTCACCGGCGGACCCATCACCTTCCTGCTCATTGACGACGTTCTAAAGGCCGTGGACGTCGAGCCGCCGGCGGGGATCGCCAGGGAGACCCGATCGTACCAACTGCCGCTCTCGATCGACGTGAACCAGGTGCTGGCCAACATCAACGTCCTGTTCGCCGCCCAGCAGGCCCAGAAGTCCGGACTGGAGATGCCCTCGGTGACGGCCAACGCGGCGAGCAACCTGGTCATGATCGTGGCCAACGCCGCCCAGCACGACATGATCAAGAGCGCGGTGATCGATCCGATCATGGCCGCGGCAGGCGGGCCCTTCGAGGACTATCGCATCCCCTTGAAGTTCATCAATGCCGAGGCGACGCGAGTCATCCTGGAGGACTTCCTCAACAAATGGAAGATCAGTCGCGGCAACAAGCCTCAGGACGCCTTCGCCCTGACCTCCGCCGAAGGCACCAACATGCTCTTGGTGAACTGCTCGCCGCAGACCAAGGCCCTCATCGACAAGCAGCTCGCCGAGATGGACGTGCAGACCGGCGTGCCGGAGACGCGATTCGTCGTCCTCAGGCATGCGAAGGCTGACGAGGCTGCCCGCGTGATGAACGACACGTTTCGGTTGAAAACGTCGGCCAACCCCAGGGGGCTCTACCCGGTGACGATCACGCCGGATACCTCGACCAACACCCTCATGGTGACCGCCCCCACCCACATGTTCGGCGAGGTCGATGCCATGGTCGCGGCGCTGGACCAGGCCGGCGAGGGCGTCCGCAAGGAACACACCATCGAATTGGCCAACACCGACGCCGCCGACGTGGCCCGCAGCCTCCAGCAGATATACAACGCCGGCGTCCAGGGACGTCAGGGTCGCACGGCGCCCACGATTCAAGATGTCCCGGGGACGACCAAGCTCATCGCCCTGGCCAACGACACCGAGATCGAACAGATCAGGGCCCTGGTCCGGCAGATCGACGTCGAGGGTTCGACCGGCCGGATTGTTCACACCGTGACCATGCCGGAGTTGATCCCGGCCAAGAGCGTGGCCGACACGATCAATGAACTCTATGCAGCCCCCGCCGGCCGCGAGGGGGTCAAGGCCAACTACCATGAGCCGACCAACACGCTCCTGGTCAGCGCCACCGGTTCGGAGTTCGCCAGGATCAAGGAGCAGGTCATCGACAAGGTGACCACCACCCCGACGATCGGGGCCCTCAAAATCTTCCGCATCCCCCTGAAGTACGCCGTGGCCGACGAGGTGGCCAAGACCCTTCAGACCTTTTTCGACAAGAAGTCGGGGGTCAAGACGGCTGGGAGCGGCCTGCCGCCTTGGATGCGCGGCAACGAAGCGCCGGCCAAGCAGATCGACAACCAGGTCTCCATCGTCGCGGAGCCGTCGAGCAACATGCTCCTGGTCTATTGCACCGACGCCACCAAGGAGCTGATCGACGAGATCATCGCCGACATCGACTCCGACCCCAGCGGCACCAACGTCATGGAGATGGTCACCCTCAAGTACGTCGACGCCGCCGAGATGATCGACATCCTCACGGAGTATTTGAAGGTCTCCAAGCGATCCTCGGAGGGCGAAAACGAGGAGTTCGTCCCCTGGTGGATGGAGCGCCGCCAGACCAAGGAGGATAAGGCGGTCCTGGCCGGCGACATGCGCCTCAAGGCCATCGAATCGCTCAACGCCATCGTCGTCGTCGGCAAGGCCGAAGGCGTGGCCGACGCCCTGGCCAAGATCAAGGAGCTGGACGTCGAGCGGACCGACAGCGGCGAGGTTCCCCAGACCATCCGCCTCGCCCACGCCACCGCCTCCGACCTGGCCGACAAGCTGACCCGCGTCTTCAATGACCAGGCCTTCATCAAGTCCAAGGGCGCCAGCTATATCCCGCCGGTCATCGTCGCCGAAGACACCACCAACAGCCTGATCGTTCGCGGCAAGACGTCCGACTTCAACATGATCAAGAAGATGGCGGAGAGCCTGGACTCCCAGATGGAAGGTGAGGCCTCCGGCGGCGTCCGGGTCATCGCCGTGCCCAGCGGCCGCGACCTCGAAATGCTTGCCAAGAACGTCGAACAGCGGATCAACGACGCCGAGAGCAACCGTCAGAAGCTACAGAAAGACTACAAGCCCGACCTGGTCAGCATCGGCGCGGACCTTCAGGCCGGCGCGCTGCTCGTGGCCGGCTCCAAGGGCAAGTACGAAGAGGTTAAGGCCATCGTAAATGAACTCGTGGCCATGGCCCCGTCCGGCGGCCGCGCGCGCACTGTGATCCAACTCAAGAACCTCACAGGCGAGGAAGTCAGGAAGCTCATCGATGAGATTCAGCAGGGCAGCACCGGCGGCGCCGGGTCGCGCGGCCCGCGAGGCGACGCCGCCTGGCCGCGGGATCGCAGATACCACAGGTCGCCGCGCGCCATTGCGCCGACCGGCTCCCTGCCGGTCATCATGATGCACCTCGCACTCGGCGCGGCAGTCGCCCAGACCACTACCAGCCAGGCAGAGCCGCAGCGCCAGGAGCCAGTGATCAACACGGTCCGCCCGCGCCAGCCCACGACCCAGCCAAGCCGCCAGCGGCTGGACCCGGAGGAGATGATCAAGGCCGCCGCGCAACAGGGCCGGCTCGATGCCTCACAGATGACCGACGCGGCCAAGGCGGCCTTCGGGCGCAAGCTTTCCGGAGCGCCGATCGCCATCGCCGATGCCGGCATGGACAGCGTGGTCATCGACGCCACCGAGGAGGACTTGGAGGTCATCGTCTCAATCCTTGAGATGCTCGATCAGGCGCTTCCCGGCAAGGTGATCGAGTACGTCGCCCTCAAGAAGGCCAGCTCCCAGGACCTCGCCAGGACTCTCGCCGACGTCTTCTCCAAAGTGGAGCAAAAGGGCCAGCGCCAGGTCCGCCCCGAGGACAAGGTGGACATCATCGCCGACCCGCGAACCAACGGCCTCTACATCGCCGCCACGGCGGAAAAAATGAAGCAGGTGATGGGCCTCATCGAACAGAACGAAGAAGCCGCCGGACAGATTCTCAAGCAGGTTCAGACGTTCGCCTTCAAGAACCGGCGAGTCTCAGAGGTCGGCGAAGTCCTCAAGAAGATGGTCGCCACCTACCTGTCGCAGAAAGGGCTGGACCCCAAGCTTATCGGCGTCGAGATCGACCCCCAAACCAACTCGATCTTCATCACCGCCAACGAGACCGATCTCGAATTCGTCACCAAGATCATCGACGGCCTCGACGCCGAAGTCCCCCCCGCGAAAGAAGGCGAGACGCCGATGGGCGAGGCCGACGTCATGGTCGTGCCGCTTCGTATCGCCCAGGCCGACACCCTGGGGACCCTGCTCAACGAGCTGCTGCAAAAGGCCGCCACCGGCGATACGCCCTTGAAGGATTTCATCCGTCGCTTTCATCTCCTCGATGCCGAGGGCCGGCCCCTGGCCACCGTCAACCTCGATCGGCCCATTGTCATCTTTGGCGAGAAGGACTCGAACTCCCTCATCATCGCCAGCACCAAGCAGAACTGCCTCATCATGAAGCAGGTGGCGATGGCCTTCGATCGGGAACCTGCCCGAGCCGAGGTCCAGTACCAGGTCTTCAGCATCAAGAACGCCGACGCCACCGAGGTCGCCGATCAACTCAACAAGCTGCTTACCGACGGCGAAAACCTGACGGCCCGGCCAGGCAAGGGCGACAAGTCCGGCGTCCCGGACGGCGCCGCGGGCTCCATCGTCTATAAGGCGGTCGTCGCCGCCGATGCCAGAACCAACCAGCTCGTCTTGGTCGCCCGACCCGAGGCAATGACGGTCCTGTCGGACCTCGTGACGCGGCTCGACGTCAAGGGGCTGGACGTCATGCCGTTCACCCTCGTGCGGCTGGAGTACGCCAGCGTCTCGGCGTTGGAGAAGGCCCTCACCGACATGATGAAGGAGCGCGCCGACGCGTTGCCCAAGGGCACCGGCCCCAACGCCGGCAAGAGCGAGACGGTCATCATCAAGGGCGATCCGCGGTCCAAGTCGCTGATCATCGCGGCGAAGGCCGGCCGGCTGGAGGAACTCAAGGCGCTCATCGCCCAGTTGGACATTCCCTCCAGCGCCCTGATCGAGGACATCCGCACCATCACGCTGAAGAATACCAGCGCGACGGACCTGGCCGAGAAGCTCAAGAGCCTCTGGGACCAGCGTCAACAGCAGCAGGACGGCGGCAGCGGCTCCTTCAAGCTGGAGACCCCGGCCATCGTCGCCGACGAGCGCAGCAACTCGCTCATCGTCGCCGCCAGCCGGGGCGACTTCGACGCCATCAAGAGCGTCGTCGAGAAGATCGAGGCCCTGGAACTCAACCCCATGGCCAACATCTACGTCCTGCGACTGAAGTACAACTCGGCCAAGCAGCTCCAGACGGCCTTCACCGCCTTGTTCAAAAAGCGCGCCGAGATGCGGACGGTGGACGGCAAGGTCCGGCCCGAGGATGAGGTGGCCATCGAGGTCGATGAGGCGTCGAACGCCCTGTTGTTCGCCGGCTCGCGCGAGAACTACGACGTCCTCGTGCAGAAGGTGCAGGAACTCGATCAGGAGATCGGCGTGCCCGGCGTCGTCGAATTCTTCGTCTGCAACAACGTCGGCGCCCATCGCGTCAAGGAGACCATCGATGAGTTGTTCAAGGAGGGCGGCGTCTATAAGCCCGGGGCCTCGTCGGAGAGCGAACTGGCCAAGACGCGCGAGAAGGTCACGGTCAGCGTAGACGACCGGGCCAACATGCTCCTGGTCTCCGCCAGTCCGGAGAACATGGAGCTGATCCGCGAAATCTACAAGCGCATGAACAGCGTCACCACGCCCTGGGACGTGGCCATCACGCGCATGCTCATCATCGAGCACGGCGACTCGGTAAAGATCGCGGCCCAGGTCGCCGACTACTTCAAGAAGCTCGACGAGGTCCGCGAGCAGAGCAAGGGCGAAGGCGCCGGCAAAGGCGGCTTCGGCATCACCGTCTTCGCCGACGAGCGAAGCAACCGCATCGTCATCGGCGGCACCAAGGACGGCATCGACAGCGCCGTCGAGCTGGTCAAGCGGCTGGATGTCCCGCCCGGCACGCCCGGACAGCTTGCCGAGGTCTACCTGCTCAAGGAAGCGCCCGCCGCCGCGATCGGCGAGATGATCAAAAACGTCTTCGCGGAGCGCAACAAGCCGCGCCAGGGCGGCGAGGGCGCCGGCGTCCAGGTTCCCAGCGTGACCGTCACCGTCGAACCCAACGGCGCCACCAACAGCCTGCTCATCAACGCCTCGCGCGAGGACCACATCCTCATCAAAGACCTTATCGCCAGGCTGGATCGCACGTCGACGCTCATGGAGATGACCCGGGTCATCCCGCTGGAGCGCGCCCCGGCCGCGCGCGTCAAGGAAATTCTCGACGAGCTATACCAATCCGGCGAAGGCGGCGATGGCGCCGCGGCCAAGAGCATCGGCGTCGTCGAGGACAAGCGGACCAACTCGGTGGTCGTCTCCGCGCCGCCGGGAGAGCTCGACAACATCGCCGCCTTCGTCAAGCGGCTCGACGAGACCGAGGTCAAGGGCCAGGCCGAGGTCGGCGTCTTCATCTGCGAGAACGAGGACGCGGAGAAGATGTCCGAACTGCTCAACGAGATCATGACCGGCCAGGCCCGGGAAGGCGGCGGTGGAGGGGGAACAAGCGCCGCCGAAGGGGAGGGGGCCCGCGAAATCAGCTCGATGCTCATCTCCTTCGCCACCAAGGACGAGGCCGGCCGGCAGCTCTTTCTGAAGACCATCCGGGAAAACGTCCAAATCACCTTCAACGAGCGGACCAACAGCATCATCGCCGTCGCCCCGCCCACTTCGCTCCGCCTCATCGAGCAGTTGGTCCAGAAGCTCGATCAGATTCAAAAGCGATCCGTGCTGGTCAAGGTCTTTCTCCTCCAGAACGCCGACGCCACCAAGATGGTCGAACTCCTTGAAGGCATGTTCGCCCAGGAGGAAGGCGCCGAGGAGGAGGCCGCCTTTCAGCGCGGCCGGGAGATCGAGGTCGAAGGCGGCGGCACCAGCTCGACCGGCGTGCCCACCGCCCTGTCTCAGGGGGGCGAGGCCCGGCGAGGCACCTTCGGCCGGCCCAAGACCACTTTCACCGCCGACGAGCGTACCAACGCCATCATCGTCGCAGGATGGCCCGAGGACATCGACGTCGTCGCCGACATGATCGACCAGCTCGATTCTCGCGCCGTGCAGGACCGCGAGAACATCGTCTATACCCTCACCAACCAGGTGGCCGACGACGTGCAGGCGGCCCTCGACGAATACTTCCAGGCTGAGATCGCCCGAATGGACGCCCTCAGCGAGACCCTCTCTCCGCAGCGGCGCATGGAGCAGGAGGTCTCGGTCATCTCCCACCCGGCTTCCAATCAGCTCATTCTCTCGGTGAGTCCGCGTTACAAGGAGCAGGTCCTTTCGATCATCGAGCAGCTCGACATGGCCCCGCCGCAAGTGATGATCCAGGTCTTCATCGCCGAGGTGACCCTGGATGACCGCTTCGAGATGGGATTGGAATTCGCCCTTCAGGAGCTGCGGTTCAGCGAGACCGCGGTCGCCGATCCCAACGGCATCCTCCAGAGCAGCCATTTCGACGTCGTCGGCGGCACCGACCTCGGCGCTGCCGGCAGCGGCCTCGGCGGCTTCTCCTTCACCATCACCGGCGAGGACTTCAATTTCCTGGTCCGCGCCCTCCAGTCCGACAGCCGCCTCGAAGTCATCCAGCGACCGATGATCATGTGCCAGGACAACCAACAGGCGACCATCCAGATCGGCCAGTCCGTGCCGACACCGAGCGGCGCTCAGACCTTCGGCGGCCAGACCTCCACCCAGGTCCAATACAACGATGTAGGCGTCATCCTCAACGTCGAGCCGCACATCAACCCCGATGGGTTCGTCTATTTGCTCGTCGAGCCGGAGATCTCGTCGGTCACAGACTCCACCATCCAGATCGCCCCGGGGGCCTTCGCCCCGGTCTTCAACCGTCGCCGCGCAACCACCTATGTCGCGGTCATGGATGGCGAGACGGTGGTCATCGGCGGCCTCATCACCACCACCGAAAACGAGAGCGAGTCCAAGGTGCCCTTCCTGGGCGATGTCCCCGGGCTGGGCTTGCTCTTCCGCACCACCATCCGCACCAAGAACAGGACCGAGCTGCTCATCGCCCTGACCCCCAAGGTCGTCCGCACCGTCGAGGACGGTCGCCGCATCAGCATCGCCAAGCGCGACGAGTCCGGCATCATCACCGACAACATCAAACAGAGCGTGCTGCTCGAGGGTCTGCGGGTTCAGCCCGAAACGGCCGGCGAGGTCGAGTCCCTGGAGACGCCGCCGCTGTACGAGCAAGTGCCGCTCCCGCCGGGCATGCAGACCCCGGTTGAGACCGAGCTCCAGCCGCAGTACGGCCCCGAAGCGCCGAAATACGGCCCGGAGGTCCCCAAGTACGGTCCGCTCAGCCCGACGGGCGATGGAACGGTTGCATTGCGCCAGCGCCCGCCTGCGACCACGCAAGAGCGCATGATCGGGGCCGGCCGATAGACAATGACGTGCCGTCGATTTGCGTGAGAACGAAAATGACTCTCTTGGCGAAGCCCTCGCGATTTGCAACTTGGATGGCCGTCCTGGCCTCCGCAGGACTTTGCGCGGCGGGTTGCAATCAGCCCGTCAACCCCGCGTGGGAAAAGGCGATTTCCGGCAAAGGCCAACACGAGCCTGAGCCCGAAATCGAGAGCAACATCGTGCGGGTGAACAAGTTCTTCAGCCAGACGCCCTGGCTCTCGTTCACGGGCGACGGCAGCAAGAAGGTTGATGGCGTGAGCTTTTCGGTCTATTTGGAAGGGCCGAGCGCCCCCAAGGGCGTCTTTGGGACCGGCACGATCGCGGTCATCATGTATCGCCTGAACACCGATCCTAACGGACGCGAAACCGCGACCCAGGTCTACGAATGGGTCCTGCGGCCGGAAGAAAGCTACTTGTGGCGGGCCAAGGCGAAGACTGCGCTCGGTTGGGGCTACGGCCTGCGACTCCAATGGCCCGAGGACCTCGACGTCGACGGCCGGCGGGTGGCCTTCGTCGTGAAATACATCCGCGAGGACGGGCGGGTCGTCAACTCATCCAGGCAGGTCATCAAAGTCCCTTCGACGCAAATTCCAGCGCCGTCCGTCAGCTAAGGCCTTCATGGATCACGAAGACACCGACAACCGCGAATTGTGGCGGGAGCATCTGGCCGCCCTCGATTGTCTTCGGCACGCCAAAAACCTGTTCCTCGCGCTGGCCCTGGCCGCCGTGGCCTGTCACCTGTTCGCCTGGATCGTCTTCACCTACACCGATCGGCTTCGCCCCTTGGATCCGATCACGCTTCAGAGCGATCCCAGCCAGACCGCCTCGCCTCCTTGGCCCTCCGACCAGCAGTTGAGCGACGCCCAACGATGGAAGACCGCCATCGACTCGGCCCTCAACCTGGCCGGTTTCGTGGGCCGCGGAGCCGTTCTCATCCTGGCCGGCCTGTTCCTCATTCTGCTCTTGATCTGTCTGAATGCTCGGCTGGGCGGGGCCTCCCGGCTTGCCGCTTGCTGCGTCTGGACGCTCACAGCGCTGGCGGTCGTTGTTCCCTGGGTGCGCACGCCGGCCGATGCCGTCTCGCACGCGGCGTCGGCCTTCTACACCTTCCGCGATCTCGACGACTCGTTCGGCCGAGGTCAGGAGCGCGGCTTCATTCCGCTCGTGCGGTTCGGATTGTGCCCGCTGTTCGTCGCGGCCTGCCTGGTCGCCGCCCAGATCTCCTTTCGAGAGGCATACAACAGGATTCTGAAGGTCCCGACCGCTCGGCTGCCGATCCACGAAGTGTGAGCGCTGTTGCGGACCCTGAAATGACCGCTCAACCGGCCCGGGGCAATTCGTCGCGGCTTCGCTGGCCGGCCTTTTTCCTGGCAGTGCTCGGCTGCGCCGCCAGCGCCGTGCTGCTCGGCATGGAAGGCGCGGACGACACAGGTCCCGGCTCGCCCTGGTCCGCCCTCTGCGCGCCGACTGCCACCATCAACTGCAATCACGTGCTGCGAAGCCCTTGGGCCAGGTTCGGCCCCTTTCCGATGTCCACGATCGGTCTGGCCTACTTCGTCTCGCTGGCCGCATGGTTCATGGCCATCGGCGCGCCCAACCGCGCCGGCCGCGCTTGGCACCTGGTCCCGCTGACCCTCTGCGGCGTAGGACTTTGCGCCTCGATCTTGCTGACCTACGTCATGGCCGCGCGCCTGCCCGTCTGGTGCACCTGGTGCCTGGCGGTCCACGCCGTCAACGCACTGCTGTTCGTTTTCTCGATGCTAATGTGGCGGAAAGCGAAGCGGTTGCCGGAGGCAACTCCGCCATGCGACGCCTTTCCTTCCGCGGCACGCGCCGGAATCGTGATCTTCGCCGCCGTGGGCCTGGTTCTCCTGGCGGTCACGGGGTCCATCGCCTATCGAGCCCAGGCGGCGGCTCGGCTCTTTCAGTTGGAGTTGCTCGCGGCGACCAACACGCCGGACTACATCGTCTGGCGCTATTCTCAGTCGCCAGTGCGGGCGATCGACGTCAGTTCGCAGGCCGTTGTGCAGGGACCGCCAGACGCTCCGAACAGCCTGGTGGTATTCACCGATTACCAGTGTCCTCAATGCGGCGCCTTCGCCACTTATCTTCAGTGGCTCCTGAAGCAGCATTCAAAACTATTGAGCTGCGCGGTCCTGCACTTTCCCATGTCCAGATCGTGCAATCCCCACGGACCCGAAGGCTACCATCCCTACGCCTGCGAGGCCGCTCGGGCCGCTGAGGCCGCCGCGCTGGTCGGCACGCCCGCGCAGGCCGAGACCCTGCACCGGCTTTTGTACGGCAGCGATGGAGGACTCGGCGGCGGGTTCATCGAGAAGCTCGCCGTCGAAGCGGGTCTGGATCGGGCGCAGTTCCTCGAAGCGATGCATAGCGCGGCCGTCGCGCGGCGCATCGAGGAGGACGTCGCGCTGGCCCATTCGCTCGGAGTCGAGGGCACCCCGGCGCTATTCTTCAACGGACGCCGGCTCCAAAATTGGCGCATCCTCACCAGCGACGTCAAACCCAAGATCGACGTGAAGGCCACTGATGCCCTCTGGCGGATTCTCCTCGCGGCTGAACCCGTCCCCGGCGCGGCCTCTGATCGCTGAGCCGCTCGATGGTGAGAAAGTCGGCGTGACGATCGTTCGGACTTATTCGAGGTAGCCCAGGTCGCCGAGGCGGTTGGCGACTTCCTGCATCTGTCGCTGGGTCAGGGCCGGCTCGACTTCGTCCACCTTCCGCTCCTGCGGCGGCTCGAACTCGACCGCGACCGGTTCCCGGAAGATTTGCGTGAGCACCTTGCCGTCCATGTCCTTCGGCACGCGCTCGCCAAGCCCGGCGAGAATCGTGGGGGCGATGTCCTCGATGCGTCCGTCCAGCGTCTGGCCGGCCGCGATGTGCGGCCCGTGGGCGATGAAGATGCCGTTCACCCGATGAGTGCCCTCTAGACGGTCGAGCGGCACCCAGCGGACCGGAGCGCTTCCGCGAATCTTGCGAACCACCGCCATTCCGTCGGCCGGCGCCAACAGCAGGTCCGGCATCCACGGATAGTCGTATCGGTCGCAGCCGTACAGCTCCTCGGTGACGTGCACGTCGGCGAAGATGCGCATCGGCCGCCCCTCGCGGTCGCGGCAGGTCGCCCCCGCCAGTCTCGCGCGAATCTGATCGCGCAGGGCCTCGTACTCATCCGGCTCGACGATCCCCTCGGGCTGGCGGCCCTTCAAGTTGAGATAAAGAAAGCCGTAGATGCCGGCATGGAGCACGCAGGCTTTCGTCCGCGACCAGTCGATGGCCAGGTCATGATCCAGCGTGCTGTTTTGACCGGCCGGCGAACCCAACCGCGGCCGTGTGAGCCTTCGCCACCAGACGGCGCCTCGCGTCCTGGCCCGGGCCAGATTGCTCCTCAGTCCGAGGTATCCCCACTCCGCCAACAACAGGTTGGGCTGGGCCTTGCCGTCCAGGCTGCCGTGGCCGTGGTCGGACATGATGATGATGGTCGCGTCATGCGCCTCGGCAAATCGGCGGAAGCGGCCCAATACATCGTCGAGCTTGGCGAAACAGTCCTCGGTGAGCTGAGCCCGCCGCGGGCTCGAGCCTCGCGTCCGCGGGTCGAGATATCGCCAGGCCTTGTGCTGAAGATTGTCCACCAGCTTGAAGAGGACCATGAGCACGTCCCAGCCGTACTTGTCCCCGCAGAACCGCGCCAATTCCAGCCCGCGGTCGAAACTCTGATTGATGTACTCCAGGTTCTCCGCGAACAGCCGGTCGCCGCCCAGGGCCCGTCGCTCCCAACGCTTCTCGTGGGTGTAGTCTGGGTACTTGCTCAGAATCTCCGCCTGGAGATCCTTGGGATAGGTGAAGTCCCTCCCGCTCGGCGTGTCGAACCCGCTGATCATGAACCCGTTCACTTCCTCCGGTGGAAAGGTCATGGGCACGTTGATCGACCCGACGCGGTAGTCCTTGTCGCTGAGAATCTGCCAGATCGTCTTCTGGCTGATCTTCTGATTGTTGTTGAACGACAGACGATTCGTGGCCGGGTCGTAGCGGAGGAAGTCGATAATGCCGTGCTTGCCGGGCCCCTTGCCGGTCATGAACGTCGTCCAGGCCGCGGGCGTGATCGGCGGTCGGGTCGATTCCAACACCCCGCTGCTGCCGCCCGTGATCAGGGCCTGGAGATTGGGCATCCGCCCCCTCTGCATCAGCGGGGTCAAGACGTCGAAGGTCGCGCCGTCCAGGCCGATGATCAGGACGCGCTCCAGGCAGCGCGTGCGCTTGGTGGTGGGGGTGGTCGGGTGCGATATCACTCGGATACCTCTGGACCTGGGGCCAGGCTGAAGGACGTCTGAGGGGGTCCTGTCTGCCGCGCCAATGGGAAATGCTAAGACCCCCGACGGGGGCCCGCAACTAGGGCCCTACCGGGGCCTGAGGTGCCGCGGTCATCAAGGAGTCGCGGCCTTCAGGCCGCGCGGCCGCCCCGCTCCAGCGGCTTGCCGCTTGGCGACAACCGTTCTTCCCGTCATTGTCGCAACTTCTCGAACACGCGCAAGTACGGCTCCTGGCCGCCCGGCAGGGGGGCGCTCTCCAGGATCAACCTGTAATGCCGGCTCTCGGCGAACTCGGCGAGCGTAAGGCCGTGGTCCTCGGAGCCGGCGAATTGCCGCTCCCAGGCGAGGAGCGTGCCGGCCGGCGCCAACTCGAGCTGCCTGCGGACCGTCGGTCGATCCGGCGGCAGCGGCCGCCCCGCAACGTAGTCCATCCAGCAATGTGCCGAGATGATCAGTCGGTCACTGAGTCCCCGCGAGGCCAGCGCTTTCTGCGCCTTGTCAATTTGCTCTGCTCCTTTCACCGGAGACAGCGGGTGGCACAGCGCGCCGACGGCCAGCACGATCAACGCCGCGATCGCCGTCGCCATCGCCGGTCCGCCCATCCTGCCGCGCCAGCCCGATTGAGGCCCGACACCGACGACCAAGACGATTGCGGCAACGACGGCGGTTGCGATTCGCATGGCCCAGGTCGCCAGATGCAGCTCCGGCAGTTCCGCGGCCAAGTCCACCGCCGCGCGATGCAGGACCAACTGCCGCTCCATCGCCGCCCACAAGAGCACCATCGCTGCGCCCGCGGCCAACACCGCCCGCCGACGGTCGCGCGAATCAGCCGCCCTCAAGCGGTGCCATCCCTCCAACGCCATGACCGCGACCAACGGACAGACCGGCACCAGGAATCGCGCGTACCCGCCCGAGCCGTACAGGCCCAGGGCCCGAATGACGGTCTGCGCGGCGAAATAGACTCCTACACATCCGCAAACGAGCATGCCGCCGCGTCGTGTGAACGCCCTCGGCAACCCTAGGATGGCCAGGGCCGCGATACCGGGCCCGCAGGCCTCGAGCGATCGCGCGAAGAAGGTCAGCCAGCCCCCGTGGCCATATTGGGTCGTAGGGCGCGGCGAAAGGAAGAGTTCCCACGACTGGCCCCGGCCGAAGATCAGCCCCAGACCGTTGACCAATAGGGGCGCCCAGATGATCGGCCACAGCCGCCGCCATCGGACGCCGCCGGCCCACGCCGCCCCAAGCCACACCGGGACGAACACCACCGCCTCGTGCCGCGTCACCAGCGTCATGGACAGGATCGCCGCCGAAGCGGACCATCGTCCCCTGATCGCAAGATAACCAGCCAGCGCCAGGTAGAATGCCAGCGGCGTCTCGGTCAGTGTGCTCTGCGAGAGTTGGAAGAACAACGGCTGGGCGAAGGCGAGGAGCGAGGCGAGCCATGCCCTCGGCATGCCAAGCTCCCGGGCGATGGCGAAGGCCAGGTAGGCGCTTCCCGCTGTGAGCGATGCCGAAAGCAAACGACACGCGGGCCAGCCCAGCCACGCTGGAAGGAAATAGAGGGCGGTGAACCCCGGCCTGCCCCATTCATCCAGGAGATACGAGGGATAGCTCCAGGCCCATCGGGCATAAAGATAGTGGGTCACGTCGTCGGCGTGCACAGCGCCTTCAGGGTGCGACAGTGACATGCCGGCCGAGACGGCCAGGCCCGCGAGCGCCGCCACGACCGTCAGTCGCCGATCGGTGTCACGGCCGGGAGCAAGAGCGTCCATAGTGCCCGAGCGTGATGGATTCCGCTCGGCCGTGCAACCATCGGCTTGCCCGCTGCCGCACCAGACTGCTGATGCTTCAGCCGAAGTCGGCGACAGGGCAGCGCGGGAGAATAATCCCTTGGATTCCGTCGCGGTCGATGTCGGCTCGCACTTTGTCAGCCTTTGCAAGTGGGACGGCCGGCGCCTGCGGGTCGAGAAGAGCCCGCTCGCGGCGGACGGGGCCATCGACTGGGCCGATTGGACGCGGCTGTTGGAGCCTGCGCGGCACTATCAAGCCGTCGTTCGCTGTTCGACTGAAGGGATTGAGGAGGCGGCGCGCCGGCACGGGGCTCGTTCTGTCCGTCTCACTCGAGGCGGTAGTTCGCCCGACCCGGCCTTCGCCGCAGTCAGGCAGGCGGCCGACCGCCATCGCCAGGCCTATGTCCCATTCATCGAGCAGGGGGCCTCGCGATGCCGCTTCGGCGTTCTCGATCGTCGTGGCCGGACAATCGCTTTCGACGATCGACCGATCGCCGAGACCCCGCCGGCGCTTGTCGGCGAACTGCTCGGCAGGTCCATGGCATCATTGCCGCGAGAAGAGCCGCAAGACCCCGCCGTGCAGGGCCCCATCCTGGTCGCCTATGGCGGCGCTGGCCCGCGGATCGCCGCGGAGGTTGCCTGCGCCTGCGGCCTGACGCGGGTTCTGGTTCCCGATCACGCCGGCGCCTTGGCCGCGACAGGCATGTTGATCGCCGACATCGTGCTTGAGTTCCGAGAGGAGGTCGAGCCTGCGCCGCCGGACCCGGCCTCGATGCGTCGTGGGTTCGGCGGGTTGATGGACCATGCCTGCCGACAGGTCATCCTTGAAGGCTACGACCTCGACGACACGGTCGCCGAGCGGAGCGCCGAGATATCGCTTTCCGGCGGGGCCGGCCTTCTCGTCGTCGACTGCGAGACCATGACCGACGCCGCCGAATTGTCCGCGCGCTTCCGCCGCATGCATCAAGAGCGCTTCGGCCATGCTGATTCATCCGCCGAAATGCTCGTTCGGGCCCTTCGCCTCAGGGTCACGATCCACACGCCTAAGCCCTCCCTGCCCGGCGGGGAGTGGCGGTCTTTTCAATCGGGACAGCCGCTGATCTGCGGACCGGCGACATTGAGGGAACGGCACACGATTGTTCACCTGCCGCAGGGTTGGCGCGCTGAATTGAGCGCCTATAGCGGGCTCCTTTTGGAAAAGACGTAGAGCCACTATTGATTCCTGTATTGCCAAAGAAACGGCCGTCGGTCCGAAATCGTGTATTTTCCCGTTGTTTCAAGGCGGCGGCGTGTTGAATTCGCCGCGCCGGTTTCAATAGTGGGGTGTCTCGATCG
>Ga0187893_10002547_pt1 | contig 39729 bp, 37 predicted proteins | sample MA1701074metaG_FD_139574 | JGI IMG/M metagenome (GOLD analysis project Ga0187893, IMG submission 139574) | White microbial mat communities from a basaltic lava cave in the Kipuka Kanohina Cave System on the Island of Hawaii, USA - MA170107-4 metaG ...
GCATTTAACATTGTCATCGCTAAGTGTCCACTTGTAAAACATCGTGGACACTACCAAGCACCCACCAGAACACTCTACCGGTTTCCAGACGTTATTCTAGGCGGCCATCACCGGACGCTTACGATGAGGCCGACATTCGCGATGTTGGAGCCTATGCCGTTGCCGAGCGCGATTTCGGGCGCGCCCATCAGCATGCCCGCCGACGACACTCCCAGTTCGGGAAGGGAAGTTATCATGCCGAGCGCGATGCCGACGATGAGAGGCGGCAGGCCGAGGCGGGCGCCGACGGATTCGGCGGTGCGCGAGACGATACTGCTGGTTTTTATCAGCGCAAGCAGGGCCGCGCCGGTCAGGATGGCGGGCGAGGCGAGGACGGTCGTGCCCAGAAGGCTCGCGCCGAACACGCCGATGGAGCCGGCGATCACCCCGGCCTCGAAATATTTGTTGTTCCATATCCGGGAGGCAAGGCTGAATACTGGCTTCAGCCGCGATTTCACGGCGGGGATTTCAAAATTGGTTACGTCCACGGTTACCTCCATTTCTCACCTAAGGCACATGGTGTCTTACATTAGAAATGGGGAACCGGAATTTATATTTATATATAGAACTATATATAAATCCGTGTCAACAGAAACCGGATTCAATTCCAGTCGAGAATGACCTTGCCGCTTTTGCCGGTATTCATGGCCTCGAAGCCTTTTTCGAAGTCGGCGATTTTGAAGCGGTGGGTGATGATCGGCTTGATGTCGAGGCCGCTTTGCAGCATCGCGATCATCTTGTACCAGGTTTCGTACATTTCGCGGCCGTAAATGCCCTTGATGGTCAGGCCCTTGAAGATCACCTGGTTCCAGTCGATGGCGACTTCCTTCGGCGGGATGCCGAGCAGCGCGATCTTGCCGCCGGAGTTCATGTTGCGGAGCATGTCGCGGATGCCGTTTTCGTTGCCGGACATTTCCAGGCCGACGTCGAATCCTTCCGTCATGTGAAGGTCTTCCATCACGTCCTTCATTTTTTCCTTTGACACATCGACGGTGCGCGTGGCCCCCAGTTGCTTCGCGAGATCGAGGCGATAGGGGTTCACGTCGGTGATGACAATGTGCCGCGCGCCGACATGCTTGCAGATCGCGGCGGCCATCATGCCGATGGGGCCCGCGCCGGTGATCAGAACGTCCTCGCCCACAAGATCGAAGGCGAGGGCGGTATGGACGGCGTTGCCGAGCGGGTCGAGGATGGCGGCGATTTCATCGCTGATGTCATCCGGGATTTTCACGACATTTTCGGCGGGAATGCTCAGGAATTCAGCGAAACTTCCTTGTCTATTTACGCCGATGCCGACGGTGTTGCGGCATAGGTGACGCTTGCCCGCGCGGCAGTTGCGGCAGGTGCCGCATACCAGATGGCCTTCGCCGGAGACGCGGTCGCCTTTTTTGAGGTGTGTGACGTCGGCGCCAGTTTTTTCAATAACGCCGGTGTATTCGTGGCCGGTGATCATCGGAACAGGGACGGTTTTCTGCGACCATTCGTCCCAGTTGTAAATATGCAGGTCGGTGCCACAGATCGCGCTCTTGGTGATGCGGATCAGGACTTCGTTATCCTTGATGGCAGGGATGGCGGCGTCTTCCACCATCCAGATGCCGGGTTCGGGTTTTAGTTTTGCGAGGCCTTTCATGCTCTATCCTTCCTTCCACCGTCATGCCCGCGAAGGCGGGCATCCGGCAATTCTTGTTCAGCCAGAAAATCTCCGACAGGTTTTTTGTTTTTCCGCGAGTTGCAGCCAAGACATGCCGTAATCAAATTCTCATAACCGTTATCGCCGCCTTCGACCACAGGCGTAATATGGTCAAGAGTGGCGGTAAACCGGGTTAATTGCTTGGCGCAATAATGGCATTTGTATTCGTCGCGCTCATATATTTTGGTGCGGTTTTCTCTGATGTTATAAAAATCAGCTTCTTTTTTCTCATCAACTGCGGCGTGTTCTTTCTTTTCCGCCTTCTGCATTAGTTTGCGACATTCTTCGATTTCTTCGGGGATCATGATTTTGTAGAGAGTGCCTTCTTTATTCGTGGGATCACCTTCTTTTTTAAATGCTCCCTTAGTAACTAACCCTAAAAGGCTATGCCTTACAGTTTCTTGGGAGAGGCTTATTGCTTGACCGGAAGAAGAAAGAATAACGCCTGACATTAATCCATATGTTGAAAGTCTGACATATTGATTTCCATTAGCTAAAACTGAATGACGAAATGCATACCAGTAAATTGCTGCTTCGTATGGTTTCAATAGCGGCGTTAAATAATCAATAATATCCTGAACGATTTCGGGTAGTTCAAAAGCCGAAAAACTTTTTTGAAGAGCCGTCTCTTCTTCGGAGGGTTGGCTTTCTTCAAGGTCGTCCAGCAGTTTGCGTATTTGTTGTACTTTTTCTTTCATGCTTCGTTTACCTTGCCGGGCCCCCGCCTACGCGGGGGTGACGGTGGTTGGGGGTGGGGGCGGTGGCTAACCTTACAGCGTCATGCCCGCGGAGGCGGGCATCCGGTCTGGTTGGTCAGGCGCAGATTTGTTCATACAAATCCTTCCACTCCGGGTTCATTTGTTCGATCAGGCGCATTTTCCATGTGCGGTTCCATTTTTTCAAGCGTTTTTCACGTTTGATGGCGCTTTCCGCATTGTCGTGAATTTCGTAATAGACCAGCATTTTGATGTCGTGTTTTTTCGTGAAGCCGTCGAAGGTTTCGTTTTTATGCTGCCATGTGCGTTGCGGCAGTTCGGTGGTCACGCCGACATAGAAAGTACTGTTGCGGGCCCTTGCCATGATGTAGACGTAAAATTTCTTTTCGGTCATTGGGTTTGCCGGGCCCCCGCCTGCGCGGGGGTGACGTTGGAGGGTTTGGGGATGACGCCTAACTCAGTTCCTACTTCAGAAAATGCCGCTACCGCCTTGTCTATATGTTCTTTTTCGTGGGCGCAGGACATCTGCGTGCGGATTCTCGCCTTGCCCTCGGGGACGACGGGGTATGAGAATCCAATGACATAGACGCCTCTTTTTAACACTTCGTCCGCAAACTTTCCGGCAAGGGCCGCATCATAAAGCATAACCGGGATGATCGGGTGTTCGCCGGGGAGGAGGTCAAAGCCTAGGGCAGTCATCTGTTTGCGGAAGTATTGCGCGTTGTCCTGAAGTTTTTTGCGCATCGCCGCGCCATCCTTTTCGATCAGGTCGAGGACGGCAATCGTCGTGGAGGCGATGACCGGGGCGAGCGTGTTCGAGAACAGATAGGGGCGCGAGCGCTGGCGCAGCCATTCGACGACCTGTTTGCTGGCGGCGGTGTAGCCGCCGGACGCGCCGCCCAGGGCTTTTCCGAAAGTGCCGGTGATGATATCAACGCGGTTGCGGACGCCGAAATGGTCGACCGTGCCCGCGCCGTGGGGGCCCATGAAGCCGACGGCGTGGCTGTCGTCGACCATCACCATCGCGCCATATTCCTCGGCGAGGTGGCAGATTTGCGGCAGGTTCGCGAGTGTGCCGTCCATCGAGAATATGCCGTCGGTGGCGATGAGCCGGAAGCGCTGGCCCCGCGCTTCCTCAAGGCAGTCGCGCAGATCGACCATGTTGTTGTTCTTGTAGCGGTAGCGCTTCGCCTTGCACAGGCGCACACCGTCGATGATGCTGGCATGGTTGAGTTCATCGGAAATGATTGCATCCTGCTCCCCCAGCAGCGTTTCAAACAGGCCCGTATTCGCGTCAAAGCAGGAGCTGTAGAGGATCGTGTCTTCCTGCCCGGTGAAAGCGGAGATGCGCTTTTCGAGATCCTTGTGAATGTCGAGCGTACCGCAGATGAAGCGGACGGAGGCCATGCCGAGTTTGTATTTATCGAGGGCCTGCCCCGCGGTTTTTACAAGATCTTCGTTGTCGGCGAGGCCGAGATAGTTGTTGGCACAGAAATTCAATACATGATCGCCGGAACTTACCGTGATATCGGCGCTCTGGGGAGAGGTGATGATGCGTTCGGGCTTGAACAGGCCTTTGGTTTTGATGTCCTTGAGCTGTTCGTCGAGGTGGTCGATCAGGGCGGTTTTCATCGCCGGGGTTCCTTTTTAGTTCGTTTTATAATTTTTGTTTTTTGGTTTTTATCGTTTTGATTTAACAAGATTTTTTATTAGTTCGTTTTTTTTCACAGTTTGTATCTTCGTCCAATTCATAATAGGATTATAGTCCTATTATGGGGAATTGGCAACAAGATCCCGATTTGACCCTACCAGATCCCGGCTTTCGCCGGGATGACAGTCTGAAGGATTACGGCAGGCAGATTAGCATTTATGGCGGGGGGCGCAAGGGCGGGGTTGGGCGGCGCAGCATGGAACTCTGCGTTGACAGTCTTGCCGTTTGTAGGCAGATTCCCGTTTTAAGCCCTCTCCCGGCGGGAGAGGGCAGCGAAGCTTGCCCTGCGAAGCAGGGCTTAGCTGAGCGGGTGAGGGGTTACGGTGTATAATTTTCAGGCACCGTAACCCCTCACCCAGCTACGGCTAAGGCGCTGAAGGAGCGCCAAGCCTTCGCAACCCTCTCCCACAGGGAGAGGGAAGTTAAGGGGTAAGGAAATTATGGAAGCATTCAAAGCCGCCCTTAGCAGGGAGAACATCGATAACGCGACGCTGCTGACGATCATCGTCGCGGCGCTCGGGTATTTTGTCGATATTTTCGATTTGCTGCTGTTCAGCATCGTGCGGGTGCAGAGCCTGAAGGATCTTGGCGTGACGGGGGACGCGATCACCTCGACGGGGATCATGCTGCTGAATACGCAGATGGCGGGGCTGCTGGTGGGCGGGCTTTTGTGGGGTGTGCTGGGGGATAGGTACGGGCGCAAGTCGGTGCTGTTCGGGTCGATCCTGCTTTATTCGGTGGCGAACCTTGCGAACGGGTTCGTTCAGGACGTCAATACATACGCGATGCTACGCTTTATCGGCGGGATTGGTCTGGCGGGTGAGCTGGGCGCGGGGGTAACGCTGGCTTCGGAGCTGCTGCCCAGGGCGTGGCGCGGGCTTGGCACGAGTTTCATTTCGATGGTCGGGGTGATGGGCGCGGCGCTGGCTGTCGCTGTGGCGGAGATTTTCGACTGGCGCACGGCCTATATCGTCGGCGGGGTTCTCGGGCTCGTTCTTTTAATGATGCGGGTCAATGTGCGGGAATCCGGCATGTACAAGCAGTTGATGGAAAAGTCGAAGGATGTGGCGCGCGGCAATGTGTTCATGCTGCTGCGCTGGAATCTGTTCAGGAAGCTGCTGGCGGTCGTGCTGATCGGCGCGCCGCTGTGGGGGGTGGTCGCGCTGTTCATCACACTGACGCCTGAGTTCGCGAAAGATCTTGGCATGACGGTTTCGCCGACGGCGGGGCGGGCGGTGCTGTTCAGCTATATCGCGATTTCCATCGGCGGCATGTTGAGCGGGCTTCTGAGCCAGAAACTGCAAAGCCGGAAGAAGGCGGTGGCGATATGCCTTACGGCGCTGGCGGTTGCCATCGGGATTTACGTTTCGGTTCCTTACGGGAACTCGGTCGGGCTTTATTATTTTGCCTGTTTTCTGCTGGGGCTGCCTTGCGGTTACTGGGCGATGTTCATCCAGATGGGGGCGGAGCAGTTCGGCACCAATATCAGGGCGACGGCGGCAACCTCGATCCCTAATTTCGTGCGGGCGGTGACCATTCCGGTGACCATGAGTTTTGCGGCGCTGAAGCCGGTTCTGGGGGTTACATGGTCGGGGGTTGCGGTGGTGGCCTGCCTGCTGATCCTTGCGTTTGCGGCGCTGGCGACATTAAAAGAGACGTTTCATGAGGATCTGGATTATGTGGAACGTTAAGGAAAAACCTTGCAAAAAGGGCTGAAAACGCCTAAGTCTTTGCAGCACAGCATATGCGCATCAGAAAGCCATTATGAATTTTGAAGATCTCGGTTTAAGCCCGGAAGTCCTGAAAGCCATCCATGAATGCGGTTATACCACGCCGACGCCCATTCAGGAGAAGGCGATTCCCGCCGTTTTGATGACGCGCGATGTGCTCGGCCTTGCGCAGACGGGGACGGGCAAGACCGCCAGTTTCATCCTGCCGATGATCGAAATCCTTTATGGCGGGCGGGCGAAGGCGCGGATGCCGCGCTCGCTGATCCTTGAGCCGACGCGCGAGCTCGCGGCGCAGGTGGCCGAGAATTTCGACCAGTACGGGAAATACCACAAGCTGAACAAGGCGTTGCTGGTGGGCGGGGAGTCCGTCGGCGAGCAAACCAAGGTGCTGGACAAGGGCGCGGACGTTCTGATCGCGACGCCGGGGCGGCTGCTCGACCTGTTCGACCGGGGCGCGGTGCTGCTGAACGATATCAAGATACTCGTGATCGACGAGGCGGATCGGATGCTCGACATGGGGTTCATCCCGGATATCGAGAAGATCGTCTCGCGTGTGCCGCCGATGCGGCAGACGCTGTTGTTCTCGGCAACGATGCCGAAGGAGATCAAGCATCTCGCCGACAAGTTCCTCAGCAATCCGAAAGAGATATCGGTCGCGCCGCCTGCCTCCACGGCGGCGACGGTGCAGCAGTTTCTCGTCTGGACCAGAGGGAACAACAAGCGCGAAACCCTCGACAGGATCATCCGGCAGGAAAATATCAAGAACGCGTTTGTGTTCTGCAACCGCAAGCGGGACATTGACGGGCTCGCGCAGTGGCTGACGCGGAAGGGTTACGCGGTGGCGCCGATGCATGGCGACATGCCGCAGAGCAAGCGTTACGAAACGCTCGACCGGTTCAAGTCGGGAGAGGTCAAGCTTTTGATCTGCAGCGACGTCGCGGCGCGGGGGCTCGACGTCGAGGCGATGTCGCATGTGTTCAATTACGACGTGCCGATGCATGCCGACGATTACGTGCACCGGATCGGCAGGACGGGCCGCGCGGGGATGCAGGGCCGGGCGTGGACGATCGCGGCGGAGGGGCCGGATGACCGCAAGTTCGTCAGCGCGATCGAGCGGCTTATCAAGAAAGAGATCCCGGTCGAGAAGATCGAGGGCGGCGGCGAGGGCCGGAGGGACGAGGGTTCTTCCGAAAGAGGCGAGCGCGGTCCCCGGCGGCATCATGAAAGATCGCCCCGGCCTGAAAGGCACGAACGGCAGGAAGGCGGACACCGCGAAAGGCCACGGCAGGAGCGGGCAGAGGGCGGCCATGAAAAGCCGCGGCACGAGCAACGCCCGGAAGGCAACCGCGAGCGGCACCAGCAGAAGCCGAGAGACAACCGGCAGGATCGCGGCCGGGACAAGGATTCACCCGGTTTCGGGGACGAAGTGCCGGACTTTTTCAGGCGTTCTTAAGTACACAGTTTTCATTGGCAGAATCTCCCGGTTTTCTTGACTTCCGCGTATAGGGATCGCAGAATCCGATACGGGTTTTCTTAATCGTTCCGGACCACACATGTCCCTGCTCAAGCGGTATCTGCCGGCCTTTTTAATTATGACTTTGGCCATCGCCCTGTTTCCGGGGCGCGGCATGGCGCAGATGCTTACCGGAAGCAGACCCGCCGAGCATTATCTTTATCAATCGCAAAAAACGCAGGACGGCGCGGTGGAGGTGGCGGATCTGCCGCAGCCGGTGTCGATGCAGTCTTCCCGCCGCCCGATGCTGACGGCCCGTCCGGACGAGATTCCAGCTCCGCCGCCGCCCGCGACGCGGTCCGAGCCGTCGCTGGCGCAGGCGGAGAATTACCGCGTTCCGGCGGGGCGTTCCTATTTGCCAAAGCCGGATAAGGAAACGCCGGTCGACCTGAAAGCGGATCATCTTGAGCATGACGAGGATACCGGAGTCGTTACCGCGTCGGGGCATGTCGAGCTGGTGCAGGGCGCGCGGGTGCTGCGGGCGGACACGATCAGCTACAACCTCAATACCGATAAGGTCACAGCGAAGGGCAATATCGTCCTGAGCGAGCCGAACGGCGATGTGCATTTCGCGGACGAGGTGGAGCTTTCGGATGAAATGAGCAACGGGTTTGTAAGAGGGTTTCAAAGTTATCTCGCGGAAGGCGGGCATTTCACGGCGGAGGAGGGCGAGCGGATCAATGAAAAACTGATCGTCATGCGCAAGGCCACTTATACGCCCTGCGAGTGCGAGGGGGACGAAGACGGCAACCCGACATGGCAGATCAGGGCGGACGAGGTCAGCGTCAATGAGGAAGATCACAAGGTGCGCTATAAGAACGCGCGGTTTGAAGTATTCGGCGTGCCGGTTTTCTGGACGCCTATCCTCTCCCATCCCGACGGCAAGGTGAAACGCAAAAGCGGTTTCCTGACGCCGCAGGTCGGGTATGACAGCAAACTCGGTTTTAACATGACGGAGAATTATTACTACTCCATCGCGCCCGATAAAGACCTGACGGTCGGCATGATGATGATGACGCGGGAAATTCCGGTCGCGCTCGCGCAATACCGGCAGCGGTTCGCGCAGGCTGACCTGAACATAGAGGGCAGCGCGACGCGCTCCGACCGCAACGACAGCGTCGCGGGGCAGGAGGTCATCACGGACAAGGAGTTCCGGGGGCACCTGTTCACGGATTCGCGATGGAGCATCAATGAAAAATGGCGGGCGGGTCTTGACCTTGAACTGGCCACGGATGACCAGTATCTGCGCCAGTACGATTTCAGCAGCAAGGACGTTCTGGAGAACGAGCTTTATGCCGAGCGGTTTTCAGGACGGAATTATGCCGTGGGGCGCCTGCTTGCGTTCCAGGACGTCCGGGTCGAGGAGGAGCGGACGGATCAGCCCAACGTGCTGCCGGAGGTCGAGATGAATTTCATGGGTGAACCCAATGCGATGCTCGGCGGACGTTGGGACGCGCAGGCGTCGATGCTTCAGCTCCAGCGCGATGAAGGACAGGACATGACCCGCATGGTCGGGATGGCGGGATGGCAGAGGCGGCATGTCGCCGGTTTCGGCGCGGTCACCACGGCGGATCTGAGCGTGCGCGGCGATGTCTATTATGTTCATGACCGCGACATTGCGTTGCCCGGCAGCGGACGGAGCAACGAAGGATCAGACACGCGGGTGCTGCCGCGCGCGCATCTTATCAGCAGCTATCCGCTCGCAAAGCCGATGGAGAAAGCGCAGGCGGTGATCGAGCCTATCGCCGCGCTTACCGTTTCCCCCGATATCGACGATGTGGACAGCAACATTCCCAACGAGGACAGCCAGGACGCGCAGCTTGACGCGAGCAACCTGTTCGAGCTCAACCGGTTTCCGGGCAAGGACCGGCTGGAGGACAGGACGCACGCAACTTACGGGGTGCGTACCGGCGTGTACGGTTATGGCGGCAGTTACGGCGAGGTTTTCCTCGGCCAGAGTTATCGCTTCAAGGAAAACGACAATCCGTTCCCGGTGGGTTCGGGGCTGGAAAACCAAGAGTCGGACTGGGTGGGGCAGATCGCCGGGGATTACAAGAACCGCCTGGGGGTCAATTACCGCTACCAGCTGAACGGCAGGGATTTTTCATCGCGGCGGCATGAAGTCGACGGTTACGCGGATTTCGGGCGGCTCGATCTCGGGTCGCGCTATTTGTTCGCGAAGGAGCTTGAAGGCACCGATATCGATGAGAGCCGGGAGCAGATTTTCGGAAGCGCCGCTTATCACGTGACCCGCAACTGGCGGGTGCGCGGCACAGTGCTGGAGGATCTCGGCGAGACGCCGGGGCTGCGCGAGGCGACGTTCGGGTTCGATTATTTCGGCTGCTGCCTGTCGCTGTCGACGACGGTGGAGAGAAACATTACATCAGATGTTTCGGGAGACAGCGGGACGGAAGTGATGTTCAGGGTCGGGCTTAAAGGGATCGGGGAGTTCCAGACGGCGGAATCGGGGACGTTCGGGGTGAGAGATGAGGAGCATAAATAATGTTCGTCATCCCGGCGAAAGCCGGGATCTTCCGCCATGACTCACGAAGATCCCGGCTTTCGCCGGGATGACGGTTTATGACAGAAAGAGGTTTTAAGGGGGGTTACCCATTCCCCGGATCGAGGCTGACGATGTGGCGGCGTTCGTCGCCGTCTTTATAGGTTTTGACGACGACCTTGCCGATGAGGTCGTAGAGCGGGCCGTGGATTTGCAGTTCCAGCGTGTCGTGTTTATGTTCGGTGATTTCGCGGCGCAGGCGTTTGAGATTGCCATCCGTCAGCAGCAGCGAGGTGAAGCTGCCCGCGCCGGTTTCACTCGTGCGCATCTGCGTCAGGAATGTGAGCAGGTCGTCGAGCGAGGCGGTTTCGACGACGGCCTTGATCTGCGGCTCGCCGGAGACGTATTTCAGATCGAGCGTGGCTGTCATGGAATTAAAGCCGTAGACATTCGCCCTGGCGACGATGCTGTGTTTGTCGAGTGGGCCCTGGAAGGCGATGTTGAAATTGGAGAAAGAGAGATCGCCGACGCTGAATTTCCCCGCGTCGATCTGGCCGCTCAGTTCGGGGGCGGCGGTTTCGGTTTTTGCGAAGGTCAGCCAGCCGCTGATACGGCTTGCCTGAACCCGGTCGAAATTCATGTTGGCGTCTTTAATTTCGATATCGTAGTTCCAGCGCCCATCGGGATAAATCGTCCCGTTGACGGCGGTGTCGATCTTGATCTGGTTCTGGACGCCCCAGACGAGGCTCTGGATTTTTACGCCGCCGCCGGGTTGTTTCGTTCCCTGACCCTTGGCCTGAAAACGAAGCGCGCCTTCGGAGGTGCTGAGGTCGATCTGGCCGCCGGTTAGAGTGAAGCTGTCCCATGAGGGGAGGGGCAGGGGCTGTTTTTTCCAGCCCGAGATCGTCAGGCCGGTTTCTTCGGACAGTTCGCCGGTAAGGCGGATATCGTCGATGATAATTTCGCGAAGCGGCGTCCGCAGCAGGATTTCGAGCGGGCTTGCGTTGACCTGAATGGCGCGGACCGTGCTGAATTTATCGGCATCGAGTGCGATATCGGTGACGATCGCGTGGTTGTCCTGAAGGCCGATAGCGCCGATCTGCGCATTAGTGAACCCGTAGGCCGACAGGGTCGCCAGCATCTTTCCATGCAGGTTGTCGCGTCCCATGTTCCAGCCCACCGGCACCGTAAGGGAGGCCAGCACAATGAACGCGGCGATGATGATCGATGTGCGCAAGGTCATTTGCGGGAAACTCTAGCGGGATTTGGGGCGGGAGACAAAATAAAAAAGCGCCGGAGGGTGGCGCTTTGCACGGATGTCTTATTACATGGGCTTTCCTTGTAATATCATCGAGCCCGGCGCAATGGGATTTGCGTCCGGCGATGGGCCGTGACCCAGATGGCTGGGAAGCTTCCAATTTGAAGAAGGGGTGTCGTGTCTGTAAACGCAGTCAGTACGGTATGCTTCATTTCCGTTGAATGGTTCTGTATGGTTTTGAAGAAGCCCTCTTGTCCCCGTGGAAACCGTCTGGGTTACGCACGGGTCATGGGCGCAACTGCTAAGAGCCAACACGCCCGCAAGCCCCAGAACGGGCAGGGTGGCGTTGTAAAAGAATTTCTGCAATACGGCGGCCATGTTTTTTCCTCTGATTTATTGACCCAATATGCGCTCAAGATACTTCAGCCGGTTAATAATGCTTGTGCCGGAGCTGATTACCCCGCCGACCTGATTGATTGTGCGGGAAGCCGCGACCGCGCCTGTGGGATCGTTATTGACAGCGGGACGCGGCGCTCTTGCCAATGCGCTGTTGGTCATCCGTTCGTCGGTTTTGGACGCTTTCAAAAACGCTGCGGAATAGGCTTTAGCCCCGGCTGTATTATTCATGTCCCAAATATCTACCGCTGCAAGACCGCCTGCGACCGGGCCCAGATGGACTCCGACAGGACCCTGCGCTGTGTTGCAGGTCTGAAAGCCTTCCTGCGCAAGCGGGAAATAGTTTATGTTGCCGCCGCCGCAGGGGCTGCCTACGACGGTGATCTGGGAAGTTTGTTGATCTCCTGCATAGGTTGGATAAGAGTTGGGGCCTAGATCGCCGCCGCCGTACATTGACGTACAGGCGGCGGCCGATGTCGACAGCATGAGCGCTAAAGCCGCTCTTCGCCCGAATTTGCTACAAAGACTCATAACACACCTCTTTAAATTGCTTTTCTAAAACTACAAGCAATGTATACGAAAACCGGGATTCCCGTCAAGGAAATTTTACATAATATTAAAAATTTTTGAGAAATGATTGAAAAAATTAAATGTTATCAAATAGTTATATATAATTATCTTTTTAGCGTGAGGGCGCGAAGGGTAAGAACTTTTTAACCACGGATGAACACAGATGGACACGGATAAGAAAAATATTCTCTTTAATCCGTGTTCATCTGTGTTCATCCGTGGTTTTTAAAATGCGGAACAATGGATCACCCCGGACAAGGGCGGGTGATGACGAGATGGTCTAAATAGTTTGGATACGTGAAACGGCGTTTTAAATATCCAGATCCTGGACGAATTTCGCGTTTTCCTGGATGAACTGGAAGCGGGGTTCGGCGTTCTTGCCCATCAGGCGCTCGACGAGGTCATCGACGTCTTCGAGCGAGGGGCCGGCGACGCCGTCCGCGCTCATAGCCATTGCGCCCGCGATGCCGAGCGCCGCCGCGGCGGCGTCGGGCAGGCTGACGCGGATGAGGGTGCGGCTGTCGGGGTCCATCGTGGTTTCCTTGAGCGCTTTGGCCGGCATTTCGCCGAGGCCCTTGAAGCGGCTGACATCGACCTTCTTTTTACCCTTGAAGGCGGTTTCCATCAGTTTTTCCTTGTGCCCGTCGTTCATCGCGTATTCGCTTTGCGTGCCGCTGGTCAGGCGGTAGAGGGGCGGCTGGGCGAGGTAGAGGTGGCCGTTCTCCACGATCGGGCGCATCTGGGTATAGAACATCGTCACCAGCAGCGAGGCGATGTGCGCGCCGTCGACATCGGCGTCGGTCATGATGATGATCTTTTCGTAGCGCAGTTTATCGAGCTGGAAATCCGAGCCCGCGCCGCAGCCCAGCGCCAGGATGAGATCCTGAATTTCCTGATTGGCGCGGATCTTGTCTTTGGTCGCGCTGACGACGTTGAGGATCTTGCCGCGCAGGGGCAGGATCGCCTGCGTTTCGCGGCGGCGGGCCTGTTTCGCGGAGCCGCCGGCGCTGTCGCCCTCGACGATGAACAGTTCGGTGCCTTCGGCGGCCTGACGGCTGCAATCCGCGAGCTTGCCGGGAAGGCGCAGCTTGCGGGTCGCGCTCTTGCGGGAGAGCAGCTTGTCGTCGCGGCGGCGCTGGCGCTCCTCGGCACGGTCGATGATGAACTGGAGCAGGCCCTGACTGCCGGCGGGATCGCTGGAAAGCCAGTGGTCGAAATGGTCCTTGGCTACCTGATCCACGAGGCGCGTGACTTCGGGGCTTGCCAGCTTTTCCTTGGTCTGGCCCTGAAACTGCGGTTCCTTGATGAAGACGGAGAGCAGGATAGTGGCGGAGCCGATAACATCGTCGGGGGTGATCTGGGCGGATTTCTTGTTGCCGGTCATTTCGCCGTAGCCGCGCAGGCCGCGGGCGAGGGCGCTGCGCAGGCCCTGTTCGTGCGTGCCGCCCTGCGGGGTCGGGATCGTGTTGCAATAGGAGTGGATGAAGCCTTCATCGCCGTCGGCGGGCCATGCGATCGCGTATTCCATCTTGCCCGCCTTGTCCGGCAGGTCGGCGACGCCGCTGAAGGCTTTCGCCGTCACCGTGCCCCTGTCCTCGAGCGCCGCGTGAAGGAAGTCGAGCAGGCCGTTGGGAAACTTGAATACTTCGTCGGCGGGAATTTTGCCGCCATCCTTGAGCAGTTCAGGCGCGCACTTCCAGTGGATCTCAACGCCGCGGAACAGATAGGCTTTCGAGCGGGCCATCTGGTAGAGCCAGAGCGGCTTGAAGTGGGCTTTCGCGCCGAAGATGTCGGGATCGGGCTTGAACCAGACCGTGGTGCCGCGATGTTTCGCGGGGCCGAGCTTTTGCAGCTTGCTTGTCGGCAGGCCGCGGGAGAAGGTCTGCTTGTAGAGCGTCTTGTCGCGCGCGACCTCGACCCACATTTCCTCGGTCAGCGCATTGACCACGGAAATGCCGACGCCGTGCAGACCGCCGGAGGTCTGGTAGACCTTGCCGCTGAACTTGCCGCCGGAGTGGAGCGTGGTCATGATGACTTCGAGCGCGGATTTTTTCGGGTATTTCGGGTGGTTGTCGACGGGGATGCCGCGGCCGTTGTCGCGGATGGTGACGGCGTGGTTCCCGTGCAGTTCCATCTCAATGCGGTCGGCATGGCCGGCGACGGCTTCGTCCATCGAGTTGTCGAGGATTTCGCCGACAAGGTGGTGCAGGGCGCGCTCGTCGGTGCCGCCGATATACATGCCGGGGCGTTTTCTTACGGGTTCGAGGCCTTCGAGAACCTCGATATCGGACGCTTCGTAGGAATCGTTCTTTTTTGCCATATTCTTACTAAACAGATCTGCCATACTCAACCATTACAGTGCCCGGATTGTTTCGGATGGCCATCGAAGGCCGTATGCGGTATATAACGTATAACTAAAGATAGATAACGGATACAGGGCAGGTTGGGAAGTCTAAAGTCTGTGTGCATCAGGGAAAAAATGAGCCAGATATTCAACAGGGCGCGGGCGCGGAAGACCACCAGCATCGTCAAGCCGCGCTTTGCCGATACCATCGCCGACCGCGCTATCAATGCCGGGTGGCTGCTATCCGAAATGGATATAGCGGGGGGCGACAGGGCTTATCAGTATGTGAACGGGCGGGCCGTCACCGTGGGGCTTGAGGCCATGCAGTTCAACGCGCCGGTTTATATCGGCGACAGCGTAACCATTTACACCGAGGTCATCCGGCAGGGGCGCAGTTCGGTGGCGATCAAGGTGGAAGCCTTTGCCGAAAGCAGGCAGGGCGGCAACAGGCGCAAGGTCACGGAAGGCACATTCACTTTCGTTCATATCGACGAACACGGCAGGGCCAGGGCGATCGAGGGCAAGGCGCCGTTCGGCGAAACGAAGGCAAAGGCAGCGAAGCCGAAAGCGTCGGCGACGGATACACTCGATCACGAGCCGGAACTGGAGCCGGGGCAGGAACTTTCGCTGCGCACCGTGCCGCATCCGCGTGACAAGAACGCGAACGGCGATATTTTCGGGGGCTGGATTCTGGATAAAATGGACGAGGCCGGGGGCCTGCGGGCGATGCGGTTTGCCCGGAAAACCACGGTTCCGCGCGCTATAGACGCCATGACCTTCCACAAGCCGGTTTCCGAACGCAATGAAGTCAGTTTTTACACGCAAATAGAGCGGGTTGGCGATACTTCTGTTACAATAAGGGTTGAGGCGTGGGCGTTAAGGGAAGATTTAACTAAGTATGAAAAGGTAACAGAAGGCACCTTTGTCTATGTGGCTATAGATAAAGAGTTAAAACCGGTTTCAGTGAAACCAGCCCCTTGAGGTGGGTATGAGGGCAAGTATTCTAGCGGTTGTTTTTTCCCTGTTGCTGGCGGTTACAGCGGCTTTGCCTGCTTTTGCGCAGCAGGAACATCTGGATATGACCAAAATCCAGCAGATTCCCGATTTCTATAACGAATTGCCCGAGGGAAAGTTCCTTTCCGAAAGCGAGCTGTATGAGGAATATCCCGCGGGAGACAGGTTTATCGCCTATCAGGTCAGGCTGCCCAAGGGTTGGTTCAAGGCCCCTTCGGCCGTCGCTTTCGAAAGCAAGGTGGACGGGGTTAAGGCGGGCCTCAACCAGCGCGTTCTGGGGAAGGTCGCGGAATATTACGGGCCGGGACGGATCGACGCGCTGAGCCGGTTCGAGATTCATGCGCAGGCGCTGGATTTTGAAGTGACGGCCAAGAACTGGTTCATGCAGGAAATCCTGACGCGGGGTTACAGCCTTGAAGGGCTCAGGGTCGTATCGGACAGACGCGTTGAGGCCCTGTATGTGATGGTTGAAAAAGACACTGCGTTCGTCGTCAGGGCAGCGGCGGAGATCAACGGGCCGCGCATGATCGTCGCGTCCTATTACGTGCCCGACAATCACTGGGAAGAAGAGCGGGCGCAGCAGCAACGGGTCATTGAAACTTTCACGTTCGCCAAGCCCGAGGGAAGCAAGATCGAGTCGACGCGCAGTTACTCCTTTCTCGATCTGCTGACTTTCGAATATCCCTCTTCGTGGCGACTGATCGCGCCCAGCATATATTCCGTCGAGGGGATGGAAGCGAATCTGCTGCAATCGGTGGACCACAGGACGCTGGCGGGGGAAATCCATATCAGCATTATATCCACGGAGTTCGATTCAGCGTTGCGCGACGAGCTTAACTTCCTCAAGCAGGAGGTTACGGGCAGAGGGCTTTTGCTGGGCGAGCTTATCGACACGAAGAAGGATTACAAGCTGCCGCCCCAGGTAATGTACAACCATACCGAGATGTATAAGGCGGTCGATCCCGCTGAAAAAGTTCTGCTCCACGAGTATTGGGTATCGATCATGGAGGAGGACCGGTATTGGTATGTGATCACCATGATAACACCCGCACGAAGCAGTGAATTTTATACCTGGGCCCGGAACGCGGAAGCTTTTCAGACAGTGGTGGAAAGTTTCAGGTTGTAATGGCAATGGCAAAAAAAGCGCTGTTTAACATCTGCCTGTTCGTTTTGATTGCGGTGTTTGCAATCCCTTCCGCCATGGCGCAGCAGGAATTTGTCGATACCGCAAAAATCCAGCAGATACCGTCTTTTAACAGCGAACTCAGCGCAGAAAAATTTACGACGGAAAGCAAGCTGCATGAAGACGAGCCGGCAAACGACAGATTTCTCGCCTACAGCATCCGGCTTCCCCTTGGCTGGGTTAAAGGCACCGGCGCCGGGGCCGTGGATAAACTCAAGGAAGACCTGTCGACGACGAAATCCGATTTCAACCGGCGCGTTCTGGGCAGGGTGGCGGAATATTATGGGCCGGGGCGCATCGATGCGCAGAGCCGGTTCGAGATCCAGGCGCAGGCGCTGGAGTTCGAGGTGACGGCCAAGAACTGGTTCATGCAGGAAGTGCTGACGCGGGGCTATATTCTCGAAGGACTTAAGGTCGTTTCCGATTCAAGAGTTGAGGGACTTTACGTCATGGTCGAAAGGGACGTTGCGTATGTCGTCCGCGCGGCGGCCGAGATTAACGGGGCGCGCATGGTCATGGCTTCCTATTACGTTCCCGACAATCACTGGGAGGAGGAGCGGGCGCAGCAGCAATATGCCATTGAATCCTTCAAGTTTAAAAATCCGGAGAAAAGCAAGATCGAGTCGACGCGACGCTATTCCTTCCTCGACCTGCTCAGTTTTGAATATCCCGCATCATGGCGGCTTATCGCGCCCGATATCGTCACTATTGAAGGTATGGAAGCCACCCTGATTCATTCGATCGACCAAAAAAAACTGGCGGGTGAAATCCATATCAGCGTCATCTCGACGGAGTTCGACGCGCTGCTGCAGGACGAACTGGGCTTTCTCCGGCAGGAAATCACCGGCAGGGGCCTCATAATCGGGGAACTGGTGGAGACCAAGAAAGAATACGCGAAGCCGGAGCAGGTTTTTTACAATCATACGGAAGTCTATCAGGCGGTCGATCCGTATGAGAAAGTGCTGGCGCATGAATACTGGATGGCGATCATGGAGGAAGAACGATACTTCTATGTCGTCACCATGCTGACCCCGGCGCGGGGCAGCGAATTTTACACCTGGGCGCGGAACGCCGAGGCGTTCCAGACGGTGGTTGAAAGCTTTAGACAATAGCGTGAAAGAATTCAACCGCCACGGCAGCGTGGCGGTTAACCATATCGTTGCACGGAAACCTGTGACGGACTATTATGTTTTCGTTTGGTCACAGTTACAGGTTGCCGATTTATGAATCATATATTTTACCGCGCGGCAAAGCCGGCATCCAATCCGCCGCATTTTAAACCCACAGGCTATCAGGAAACGGTTTTCGACATTCAGGACGATTATTCCGTCAGGGTCAGCTCGACCACGGTTTATGAGCGCACCGGTGCGGGGCGGTTGGAGCGGGAACTTGTCCTTGATGCCGCCGGGGATCTCGATATCGTGGAGCTTACCGTCAACGGGCAGGAGTATCCCTACCGGGTCGATAAGGAAAACGAAAAAATCCACATTCCCATCGGCATCAGGAACGATTTCAAGGTCAGGTGCGTCGTCAATCACAGGCCTGAAAAAAACACGGAGACGCTCGGGCTTTATATGGCGGGCGTGGATAAAAAGATTGTTTCGATACAGGCGGAGCCGATGCTGTGGTCGGCGGTCGTTCCTTCGCTCGACCGTCCGGATATACGCTCGAAAAGGATTATTACGATCAAGGCGCCCGCCGCGTTCACGCTGTTGCGGGCGGCGGGGGAGATCATCGGCCATGCGGTGGACGAAGACGGGCGGCAGCAGATCACCTTCCGCGATGACGGGCCGAAACCCAATTATATAACGGCCATTCTCGCCGCCGAGGACATGCATATCGTGACCGAGCCGGGGCCGTTGCCGGTTGAGGTCATCAAGGAGAAAGAGAAAAAGGATTCTCTTGAATTGCTGGTCATGACGGTGCGGCAGGCGGTGGCGGCGATCAAAAAGATCGGGTTTCCGTTCGATTATAAAAAGCTGACTTTTTCGCTTATTCCCCGCTTTGCCTATAACGGGATGGAGAATGACGAACTGATTACGCTGGAGCAGGACCGGATCGGCGATATCACGACCAAGACCGACGGTTTTCTTATCGATGCGATGGACCTGGCCGCGCATGAGGTTGGGCATTACATCGCCGGCAATGACGTGACGATCAGCGATTTTGACAATCTTGCGGTCAAGGAGCAACTGACCACCTATATCGCCCATGAAACCATCGGCGCCATTTTCGGCGAGGATTACGGCAGGATATTCCGGGCGAAGTTCAACAGGTCGGCCCTTGAATATCACGGGCCCAATCATCAGCCTGTGCTCGGTTTTAAATATAAATCGCCGCTGACGCTGTATTCGCCGGTTGCGCTGAATGAATCGAGCGCGAAGTTTGAATCGCTGCGCGGGCTTCTGGACCGGGAGGATATTTTTCACGAGGCGCTGGAATCCTATTACATGGCTTACCGGGGCAGGGCCGCTTCCATGGACCAGTTTCTTGCGCACATGGAAAGGTTTCTTCCCGAGGACGCGGAATACAATCTGACCGAAGATTTCAGAACTATTTATGAAATGCAGGGCAGCCCGCGCGTTTCGGTCGAGTGGGCCATAAACGGTGGCGGCAAGGCAACCATAACACTCCGGCAGGATTGCCCGCGCGATGCGGACGGCAGGGCGCTGTCGCATTATCCGCCGGTGCCGGTGAAGGTTGCGTTCGTGACCGGGCGTGGCGTTATCAAGGAAGACACGCTGATCCTGACCGGGGCGGAGCGGAGCTTTGAAGCATGGAGCGTTCCCGCGGACGCGGTGCTGTCGGTCAACAGGGAATATGCAACGCCGCTGCCGCTTGAAACGGATTACAAGAAATGGCACCTGCTTTTTCTTGCCAAACATGAAACCGATTTGTTCGCGCGGTGGGATGCGTTGCAGAAATTAACCTTGCTGGAACTTAAAAAGTTGCACGACCGGCCTGGGGAAAGGCTCGACCGCGATTATATAAGATGCATGTCAGAGCTGCTGCGGGAGCGGAAATTGCCGGATATCGTCCGCGCGGAAATGTTCACGCCGCCGTCCAAAGCGGAGCTGGAAAGCCTGTGCCATCCGGCGGATCCTTTCGAGATCAACCGCGCCTATGCCGATTTCAGGGCGCTGATGGGCAAGGCCATGGGGCAGGATTTTGAAAACGAATATACCCGGATCGGCAAGGGGCATGTCACCGGTTCGCCTGCGGACATGGGCGCGCGGTTGCTGCGTTCGGCGATGCTGACATATATGGATGCGGGGACCGGGCCCGAAGACCGTCCGGCGCTTGAGGAAAAGATGTTCCGGCAATATACGGATACGAAACTTGAGCAGGAGAGGGAGGATGCGAGAAGCATTCTGCTCGGTTCGGAGCGGTATGACGGCATCGTCCGGCAGCAGGAAATCGCGCGGCATTCCGGCGATGCGCGCACGGTTCAGAATAGTTTTTCGTTTATCGCCCCCCCTGCGGGGAAAATTTTGGCCGAAGAATTGCGCGAGACGCTCGAAACCGGCAAGCATGGTTTTAACATCGGCATTCCCCGGCATATCCGGATGCTGGCGGGGGCGATTACCGGCAATGCAAAGCTGTTTCATGCGGATGACGGTTTGGGGTATGAGCTGTTCGCCGACCTGCTGATTAAAATGGGCAGGGAAAAGCGCAGCCCTATCGTCGCGCAGTTTATTTCGGCGCCGCTGAAGCAGTGGTGGAAATATGACGAAGACCGCGCGAACCTGATGATTATGGCGCTGCGCCGGGTCGAGCGCGAGGCGCGGCACCCGGTCATCGCCGAAATAGCGGAGCAGGGGTTGAGGGGCGCGGATGAGTATCTGGAGTCTTTCGGCCACGCGCCGCGCCGGGCCTTTGCGCCGCCGGGGCCGCGTTAAAACGGTTTTTTTAAAAACTGCTTTCCCCGCGCAAGCGGGGATAAAGTTTATTTGACCACGAAAACACGAAAGCACGAAAAAGTCGCGCCGAATACGCAGAAATGTCTTATTGCCTGCGGCGCTATACTTTTTTTCGTGCTTTCGAGTTTTCGTGGTTAATTTGACTGTTCTCTGTATATTCCGGTTTTGAATATTGCATGGGTGTGCGTCTTCTCTACCATGCCTGTATGATTGTGGCGGATGTCATACAGGGGAGCGAGGAATGGTTCGCGGCGCGTTGCGGCGTGGTGACGGCCTCGAATTTCGGGCGGGTTCTTACGGGCGGCGCGGGGAAAACCAGGGCTTCCTATATGCGGCTGCTGGAGCAGGAAATCCTGACCGGCGCGCGCGCCGCTTCCTATGAGAACGAGCATATGAACCGGGGCCGCGTGCTGGAGCCGAGGGCGAGGAAAGCTTATGAAGCGCTGACCGGGCGTTCGGTGCGGGAAGTCGGGATCGTTTATCTCGACGGCAGGAAGCGCATCGCGGCGTCGCCGGACGGGCTGATCGGCGAAGACGGGGGGCTCGAAATCAAGTGTCCTCTTCCCAAGACGCATTACGAATATCTTTGCGGCGATGCCGCCCCCGCCCGTTACAAGGCGCAGATCCAGGGCAATTTATGGGTTACCGGGCGGCAGTGGTGGGATTTCGTCAGCCATGCGCCGGAGGAAAGCGCCTCACGCAGAACCGTGATTTTCAGGGTTCACAGGGATGAGTCCTATATCCAGTTGCTGAAGACTGAAGTGATGCGGTTTGTTGAGGAGCTGGATGGGCTTGTTTCAGGGCAGAGAAAAGTTTTTGCGTGATTTTTGGGTTATATCGGTAAAGAATTTTAACCGCTCTCATTTCCTTCTTCTTTTGACATTTTTATAGTCGGCAGCATGGAAAGCACATCTTTTTCATACTTTGCCATTCCCAAGAAGGGCTTATCTTTTACTGCTCCTAACATAATATTTATTAGATTGGCTTTCTGTTCTTCATACCCGTCTTTTTGTACCGCCTTTTCAAATCCATGAAATGTTTCCATCACCGTTTGTTTATGATTGTACACTTCATACAACTTCTTATCCTGCCGGATTGACAATATTCCGTACGAAGATAATGCAATCAACGGTGAGATAATGAGAGTTCGGGATAGAAAGCCTCCTAAAGTCACGATGGACGGATCTAATGTTGCGATGAAATAGACGGTAATTGCAACAAGGGGTATTATAAAAAGACAATAATAGAATGCTGCCTTATACGGATTTGTATATCTTTTTTTTGCAGCTACATATGCGTGCGCTAAAGAAGCAGCACTTGCACTCGGTAGCAGCGATCTCACTTCATTTTCAAGTTTTATATATAGTTCTTTGAAGCTATTTTCTATTTCACTTTGTGTTTCTCTCTGTTCGTCTAACACCCCATTTGTAGTTTCTATTGTCTCTTCAATTTGGTCAGCCAAGCACTTTTTTACTATTTTTCCCTCTGCATCTACGACATCTTCAAAAAGATCATTAGATAATGACACAACCTCTTCATGAATTTTTTCAAGATTTTCCGATCTATCTTTTACTATTTTTTGTTTTTCTTCAAACTGACCAGCTACGGTTTGGGCATCTATTTTCAATTTCTCAAAAAGCGCTTTTTGTTCCGATATTACTTGAATATCCGTCTTGATAAGTTCTGATGCCGTTCTAGCTGCAGATTGTTTTTCTGTTAGTTCAGCGCATAAGTTATTAATTTTATTATAGTCGCCATTTACAGCTTCAATACGTTTTTCTAATTCTGTCTGACTTTTTTTAAGCTGAACGCTTCTTGATTGTGTTTCTGCCTTAGTCGTATCAAAGACCGCTTTAGTCTCTGCTACTGAATTGGAATTTACCTCTATTTCTGCTTTAGCGCTTTTTATAAAAGCTAAATTTTCTTCTATGATAATTTTCGATTGTTCAATAAAGGCAATTGTCGCTCTAAGATTTTCCAACTCCGCACGAACGTCATCTTCTTTAGAAGCAAGTGGCTGATTTAAAATCTCACTCATAACTGGCTCTCCCTGTTCTCACTATTTTGTTGCTTTATTTATTACTAACACATGGACATTAATCTTTTGGCACTCGATTATCAAGAGTGCTAAAGAACAAACCAAGACCTTCTGTGGATAACTTCAGAACATTTAGAGAATATAAGAATTAAAAATAGGAAGCTTACATTTTCTCTCTAAGGGGATGGACAAGAAAAGGGGACGGAGTCAATTTACTCCTTCCCTTTTCTTACGGTTTTTCCTCAATTGCAAAATGTTGAATTGCCTATTTTTTGACAGGTTGTGCCATCGGAGCCAAAAGTAGTATTTCCGATTTTCTGTACAGTGCTGCCGTCAGAATTAAACAAGGTATTGCCGATTTGCTGAGATGAACTCCCATCGGAATTAAAAGTGGTGTTCCCAACTCTCTGGGAACTACTACCATCTGAATAAAAAGTAGTGTTTCCGACTCTTTGTGCATTTAAACCGTTAGAGCCAAAGGTTGTCTTTCCTATGGCTTGATATGTTGTTCCAGCTTGCCCATGCAAGTAGTCTTGTGCATTTGCTGCGCTTGGAGCCAAAAAGAGCAAAGCTGTAATCAGAATAATTATTTTCATCATTTTTTCCTTCAAATTTTTTATCAATTAACAGAGTTGGATTACAACCTTTTAGGGAGTTTCAGAACACTTTGCAAGGATAAGATTGAGCCCAAAAACGCACCGCCCGGACTGAGCCGGGCGATGACATTTGTGGGTAATTGAAACAGGCTGCTTACGACGAATAGTACAGCATGTACTCGATCGGGTGCGGCATCGTTTCGTAGATGTCGATCTCTTCCATCTTGAGTTCGATGTAGCCTTCCAGCATGTCTTTCGTGAAGACGTTGCCTTGCAGCAGGAACTCGTGGTCGACTTTCAGCGCCTCGACGGCTTCGCGCAGCGAGCCGCAAACGGTCGGGACGCCCGCGAGAACGTCTTCGGGGAGTTCGTAGAGGTTCATGTCCATCGCTTCGCCGGGGTGGATCTTGTTCTGGATACCGTCAAGACCCGCCATCAGCAGCGCGGCGAAAGTCAGGTAGGTGTTCGCCGTCGGGTCGGGGAAGCGCACTTCGACGCGCTTGCCGTTCGGCGAGAGCGCGTAAGGGATGCGGCAGGAGGCCGAGCGGTTGCGCTGCGAGTATGCCAGCAGAACCGGGGCTTCGTAGCCGGGGACCAGGCGCTTGTAGCTGTTGGTCGACGGGTTGGAGATGGCGTTCAGCGCGCGCGCGTGCTTGATGATGCCGCCGATGTAGTAAAGGCAGGTTTCCGAGAGGCCGGCGTAGCCGTTGCCCGCGAACATCGGCTTGCCGCCCTTGTACAGTGACTGGTGGCAGTGCATGCCGGAGCCGTTGTCGCCGAAGACGGGCTTGGGCATGAAGGTCGCGGTCTTGCCGTAGGCGTGGGCGACGTTATGCACGACGTATTTGTAAAGCATCATGTTGTCGGCGGTGTCGGTCAGCGTCGAGAATTTGATGCCCAGTTCGCTCTGGCTCGGGGCGACTTCGTGGTGGTGTTTTTCCACCGTGACGCCCATGTGCTTCAGCACCGTCACCATTTCGGCGCGGATGTTCGAGGTGCTGTCGACGGGGGCTTCGGGGAAGTAGCCGCCTTTAATCAGCGGGCGGTGGCCCATGTTGCCGCCGTCATATTCGCGGCCGCGGTTGTAGGGGCCTTCCTCGCTGTCGATGCGGTAGCTGACATGGTTCATCTCGATGTTGATGCGCACGTCGTCGAAAATGAAGAACTCGGCTTCGGGGCCGACATAGACGGTGTCGGCGATGCCGGATTTTTTCAGGTATTCCTCGGCGGACTTCGCGATGGAGCGCGGGTCGCGGTTATAGGGCTGGCCGGTCGCGGGCTCGATGACGTCGCAGAAGACTTTCATCGTCGGCTGGGCCGAGAAGGGATCGAGACACCATTTGGAAACGTCGGGGCGCAGGATCATGTCGGATTCGTTGATGCTCTTCCAGCCGGCGATCGAGGAGCCGTCGAAGAAGATTCCCTTTTCAACCATGTCCTTGTCGATGGAGTCGATGTGCTGGGCGGTGTGCTGCCATTTGCCGCGCATGTCGGTGAAGTTGAAATCGACATACTGGATTTCGTTCTCCTCAAGGGCTTTCAGGAAATCGTTGGTGTTCTTGCTGGTAAAGCTGGCCGGGGTCTTGGTTTTCAGGGCTGTGGTGGACATTGTGTTTCTCTCGCCTGGGTTATGGTTTGTGCGTTGCACCTATGTAAAAAGGGCATAGCAGTTATGCGTTGGCAGATGGATAGCATGAGTCTTCCGGCGGAGTCTAGCGTTTTCGCAAAAAACTTGACGCTATATCTGATAAAAGGATAGGAAATGCGGTACTATAAGTTATGGCGACCGTAGCTCAGCTGGTAGAGCACTCGGTTGTGGTCCGAGTTGTCGCGGGTTCAAGCCCCGTCGGTCGCCCCATTTTCCCTTTCGCTGATGTTCAGCAATGTTCATGTATATACGCAGACCCCTTGGTAATCAAGGGGTTTTCGTTTTTCTGTGTTCTTCTCTGTCCGCATGAAACCGTTTACAGCCGGAAAATTTAGGGGCAGAATAGGGGCATGGGAAAGAAAAACGTAGGGGCAAGCAGAGGTAAGGCGAAGCTAACGGACGCCGCTTGCAGGAACGCCAGAAGCAAGGAAAAGCCTTACAAGCGGCCCGATGGAGAGGGCCTACATCTGCTGATTCACCCAAACGGCTCGAAATACTGGCGTTTGAAATACCGCTATAGGGGCAGGGAAAAGAATTTGGCGCTCGGGGTGTTTCCCGCCGTGTCGCTGGCTGAGGCCCGTGAAAAGAAAGATACGGCCCGCAAACAACTGAAGGCGGGCATTGATCCCTCAGAGGTCCGCAGGGATGAAAGAAAGAGCAGGCCAAAACCGGCGCAAAAAAAGAACAGCTTCAATCTTTCATTAGCTGAGGGCGCGCTGACTATCGAAACCGCCACCAGGATAGTTTATCTGACCGCTGCTCAAACCAAAGCGCTGCACACCTTTCTTGAGGCAGCATGTCAATCCACAGAAGGAGCGGGGGCATGAAACTGACTGATACTGCTTGCAGGAATGCAAAACCTAAAGCGAAGCCGTATAAGCTGTTTGACGGGGGCGGGCTCTATCTGGAGGTTAGGGGGCGGCGAGACTGGCTGCCGGTGCCGACCAAGGGTAGAGCAGCCCAGTGAAGCCACAAGCCTGCGGCATGTCAGGCACTGGCCTTCCTTTCAAGTTCTCTAATGTAACGCAGCAGCTTCCGCAGATAATCCGCCCTGATCTGCACGGTTCCGCGCAGCGGCAGACGCTCCAGTTCAGTAATGATGGCCTGCACGTCGGTCATGCAGGGCGGGAGGAAGCGGCGGCTCCCGCCGCTTCCTTTCCTGTTTTATGCAGCCAAGCCGGGGGCTGGTTGTTCATATGGCCATCCTGTTTTTCTTGCCAGAGCCTCATAGCGCTCCAGCCTATCGTCCTCGCCGACAAATGCTTCCGGTGACATGCCCGGTGCCAACTCCATCAGCCTGAACCGCGCAGCGGGAAGTAATTCCATTACGGCTTCGGCCAGTTCTTTTTCCAAAATATATGCAGTCATGTCAGTTCCTTTCGGTTTGATGTTGGTTAACCCTGCCAACAATCCTGAAAGACTGGTGGCAGGCTGGACCGGGTTGATACTCCGCAAGAACCCGAAAGAAATTCCTGCGCCTCACGAATGAGGCTCGATCCAGCCCGCCATAAAAGAAACTGGCTGCCGTTAATCTTTCGGTTGCTCCGGGTATCAATCCGGTTTATTTTCCTGAACAACTAACAAAAACGGGATAACTGACGTATTACGGGGGCATTTTTAGGGGCATATACTAAGTTCAAATCGCTGAATGTCTTTATATATCAGCGTTATATGCCTTAGATGTGAACCCCGTCGGTGCCCCATTTATCTCTTTGCTGACGTTCACTGAAATTCGCAGACGTTCATGAAACCCGCGCAAAACGCGGGTTTTTCTTTCACCTGTGTCTTCTTATGTTCGGTATAGACCGTTTACAGTCACAAATTTTGCGGGTACATTTTTGGATACAAGCGATATACTCACAAAGGATGTACCCGCATGAACCTGACAAACACCGCCTGCAAGAACGCAAAAGCCAAGGAAACGCCTTATAAAATGCCGGATGGCGGCGGTTTAAATCTGCTGATTCACCCGAACGGCTCAAAATACTGGCGCTTAAGATATCGAGTACATGGCAAAGAAAAGCTGATGGGGTTGGGCGTGTATGACCGGCCATGGATTCCGCAGCCTGTTCATGACAACGCTCTTGGAAGAATTGGGCTATCCGCATGAAATCCCCGACGCCCAGCTTGCCCATGCCAAGGGTGACAACACACGCCGCGCCTATGACCGGACAAAATACCTGCCCCAGCGTTTAAAGATGATGCAGGAATGGGCGGATTATCTGGATATTGTTGCCAGTACCGGACGGGTAGTGATAGGAAATTTCAGGAATGCAGCATAAGATTTTATCTCTTTGCTATCTCTTGTTGTGTTGAATAACTGGGCAAGCCTGATAAATAAGAATTTAAGTCAGAGCGGAGAATGACAGTTCTTCTTCCAAGTTTTCTGCCGGGGATATGGCCGGTCTTGAGCAGGGAATAAAATTTTGTTTTTCCGATTTTTAGAATCTGTTGCGCTTCGGAAACTGACAGGACAACATTTTGAATTTCCTCTGTCATGTGGTTCCCCATTTTGCTTGCGAGGGGAGCCAGATTTCTGAAATAATCCTTCTGCCGCCAATCCTTTTAAGCTGAATGACCATATCAACAATGGAGTGGATATAGCGCATGATCTGTTCATGCTCCAATCCCAGGTTCGCTTGCATGACCATCAAGGCAATTTGCTCCAGAGCGCCGTAAGGCGTATCGGCATGGACTGTGCTGAGTGAGCCGGGATGACCGGTATTGACGGCCCTCAAAAAAGTATAGGCTTCCTTGCCGCGCAGTTCGCCCAGAAGGAGGCGGTCTGGCCGCAGCCGGAGCGAGGCTTCCAGCATGTCCTGAATTGTAACCTTTGCAATCCCCTGTTCGCCTTTGGAAGCCAGCAGGGAGAGATGGTTTTTGTGCGGTGGCCGGATTTCAGGAGTATCCTCGATTGTTATGATGCGCTCGTTTTGATCGATATCCTTGAGAATGGCATTCAGCAGCGTTGTTTTGCCGGTTGACGTGCCGCCTGAAATAATGATGTTTTGCCTCTGCCGCGCCGCATCCCCTATAAGCTTTCTGAAATCGTCGTTTCCAGCCATGGCTTTTTGTTCTCCATTGCTGTTATATGCTTTTCTTTCTGTGGTCAGTTTCGCTTTTCCGAATGCTCCGGCTTTGGCAAAATCATCAAGACTCATGTCGCGCACAACCTGCTTTCTGATTGATAAAGCGACGCCGCCCGGCGACACGGGCGGCATAATAACCTGCACACGTTCTCCTGTTGGCAGGGAAGCGGCAAGCAGGGGAGATTGCAGATTAATGGCCTGATCGGTGATACGGGCAATCTGGCGGGCAAGGCGCATCAAGCGCTCGTTTGTAAGGCTCTTGCATTCAATGCGTTCCATGACGGGATCGCCCGCTCTTTCAATCCACATTTCTTCGGGCCTGTTGACGCAGATTTCTGAAACCTCTGGATCATTCAGGTATTCCCTGAAGTCTTCAAGATAGCGGGTTACATAAATATCAGTCGGAAAGAGTTCATTCTGGCAGGCCGGTTGCATATTTTTTCTCTTTTCTAATTCATGTTGATACTTGAAAAATCAATGTCTTTTCCAACAAAGACGTTGATCCGCGTTCCCTGATCGACATGAATAGTCGGCGGGATAGCGATTGAATTTTCGAGAGCGATTTCCGCCGCATTTGAAAAGTCATCGCCGCTTTCCAGCGCAATGTTGGCGGCGCTGTTTTCATCAAGGCTCTGGACTCCTGCCTTGAGTCCTGAATCTATAAGAGACAGCATGACCGAAGAGCCAAAACGCTCAAAAAAATGCGTATCGATTTCGCCGCCAAGACCGGCTCTGCCTAAATTATCCGTGCCGAACGATCCTATATTGACGCTTACTCCATCGCTTCTACTGAGCCGTTCCCAGATGATAAAGACGCGGCTCTGGCCGCGCACAAGCCCTGAGTGGTAGCGCCCGATCATCTTGGTGCCTTTTGGGATTAATAAGTTCATCCCATCAAATCCGTAAACATTTTCACTTACAATCGCCCTTACCATGCCCGGAAGGTCGCTGTGAATGGCGGTTTCCAGTATGCCGGCAATCAGGGTGCCTTGCGGAATCAGTGCGCCCGTATTTTGCAGCTTTGTTGCCCGGACGGTTTCAACATCCTTGGCGGCATATTGGCTTGCAAAGTTAAGGTCTTGGTTCTCGTATCCATTTGCAGATTGCGATGTAGTTGCATCAATATCAGGCTTTGCAGCGGCGGTATTGCTGTCATAGACAAGCTGCGGAGAATGCAGGCGCTGTCCCGGATGATGTTTTGCCATTGATCCGTGCAGACTCTATCTTTTGCCAGCTCCATGCGCCGCTTTTTTGCGCAAATTTGAATGAACTTTTAGCCAGCCCCATGGTTGAAAGCGAGCCGCCGCCTGTAACCGATCCGGCTATGTTGAGTATTTGCGCTAGCAGAAGCGTAGCGATAAAATTAATCAGCAAAAAGGGGCCGACGACCGAGATCAATTCTTCCGCGCCGCTTGTATTCTCCAGTTGCCGAAGCGGTGCTTCGGCTAATGTGAGCAAGATAGATAAAAGCGCATAGACAAATACCGGAATCAGTCCATAGCCCAGCAATGTTCGCAGCCAGCCGTCAAAGAGCGATCTGGTATTGGCAAACATAAGCAGAAGAATAAAAAGCGGGCCGATTGCCAGAAGGACGGCAACCGCAAGCTTGGCAAGGATTATCAGCATGGCGGCATAGCCAGTGATTCCAAGCGCTCCCAGCCAGACCGCAAAAGCGTAAAGATATTGTCCCAAATCCTGCCAGCCCGCTCCTTGCAGGATATTTTCGGAAGCCGCGCCAATCATGCTCATTGTCTGTTGCCAGCTATTGGGCAGATAACGGCGCAATTCCTGTTCAAGAGGGGAATTTGCAAGTGATCCCATGCCGCGTGTGCCGGTCGACGCTTGCGTCTGCTTAATGGCCTGATTGAGCTGTTCCAGTTGTTTTTGATATTCATTTGCCATCTGGTTTAGCTGTGAAGCCAGTTGGCTATAACTCGCGGCGTCATATACAGGATACTGCGCGAAGATTTTGCAGGATATGCCAAGGAGAAGAAAACCAAGGACGCTGAAGAAAAGCGCATGTTTCATTGTTTAATCTCCTTTAAAAAATAAGGAAGCCAGAATTCGGGCTTTTCGCCGTATCGATCCATAAGTTCGTGCATAAAACGAACGCTGCCGGTTCTCCCGGACAGAACGGAAATAAAATTCTCAAGACCGGAAAGATCGAGCCGGGCGATGACGGATTCGGTGCCATGGCGTAAAAGAAAGCATCTTGATTCAGGGCTGAGTTCGCGAATGATTTTCCATTCCCGGCGGGAAAGTCCAAAGCCTTCGCAGTAATCATTTTCAAGGGCGCGGGCGTTGGGCAGGAATATCTGGGTAGAACTTTGCTCGATAATGGCATCCCCGACGCTGCTGTTAAGCGCATCCTTGGCCGATTGCGTGGCAAAGCCGAGCATGCCGTTTTGCTTGCGGATAGTTTTCATCCAGTCTTTGATGCGCAGGGCAAAGAGCGGATCATCGAGCATCTTCCATCCTTCATCGAGCATGATGATGGTGCGTTTCCCGTCAAGGCATTGCGCGATCCTGTGAAATACATACAGAAGCCAGGGTGTGCGGCTGATGCGATCATCAAGAATGGAAGTCAGGTCAAAACCGATATTGGAGTTCTCAAGCGACAGGACATCATCTTTATTATCAAAGAGCCATGCCCGCTCGCCGTTGCCATGCCACACGGCGATACGTGAAGACAATGAAATTTTATGTTGTGTTTCATGCCCTGCCAGAAGTTCGGATAAAAAATGAAGCCTTCGATGCGTTAGCGGCTCCTCGAAATTCGCGTTCACTGCGTCGGCAATGAGTTCTATATCATGGGCCGATAGCGGTTCATCATGATCGATGGTTAGAAGCAGCCTGATCCAGTCTCTTAAGAAAGACCGGTTTTCAGGGGTATCGGGAAGCTGCAATGGGTTAAAGCCGGTAGGTATGCCGGATTTGACGGCGGTATAATTAGCGCCGATCACCCGCAGATAAATTTCCGCGCCTCGGTTTTTGTCAAAATAGATGGTGCGCGGTTTCAAGTGCTGCGCCTGCGCGTTCAGAAAAGTCAGGAGTACCGTTTTTCCCGTCCCTGTGGGGCCGATTATCGTAAAATTACCAACGTCTCTTGTATGAAAGTTAAACCAGTAGGGGGTGCCGGATGTGGTTTCCAGCTTTGTAATGGCATCGCCCCAATGATTGCCCGCTTTACGGCCCGAAGGAAAGTTATGCAGGCTGGCAAAACCCGCAAAGTTTTTATTCGAGATCAGCGCCCGTCTTGCAATCATGCTGAAATTCCCCGGAAGCTGCGCCCAGAAGGCAGGCTCAAGGTTAATATCTTCTCTGACGGTAACAATCCCGAGATTGGTGAACGCGCCGATGCAATCGCTTACAGCGCGGTCCAATTCAGATGCATTTCTGCCAGTGACCGCGATACTTAAATGATGTTCGCCAAAACTTGCGTGGCCAGAGGCAAGATCATCGATAGCTTTATCCATTTCTTCTTCCAGAGATGATGCGCCTTCTTCTCCGGCTATAAGCTTTCTTTTGGTATCGCGCATAACGCTCAGCGCCGCTTGGCGGTCAACAAAGCCGAAGGATTGGGACAGGACAAATTCATGCGGCAGACGCAGCAAGCTATCGGTCATGCCCGGACCCGTGCCGTCGGCATATTCCTTGAGCGATAGCATAGCGCCAAGCCTAATATCGCCGGGAGCGGCCCCGCGAATTTCAAAACTCTCCCGGCCAAACGATATTCTTTTGAATGGTAAATATTCGGCTATCCCCCCGCAGGGCAGGCGAATGTCATTCTTTTCGAGGTTGATGAGATACGAAAGAAAGGAAAGGTTTTTTGAAAAAATGCCGTGTTCTGTTTCTTTTATTCCCAAAAGCTCAGGCCGGTAGTGGGAAAGAACTGCCGTCAAGTTTGTAACCGCCTCATTGAGGGCTTTCAGATTATCGTCATGGCGTTCTTTTTCGATTATCTTATCCATCTTTCCGAAAAAAGAATTTACCAGTTCGGCCATAAAGCCGGTTGGCCCTTTTGCGGGCCTCCTGACAACCGTTATAAATTGCTCATTGATGAAAAGGCGTTTTTGCGCAAGCCGTGTTTTATAAGCGTTATCAAGAGCGGCGCACCACTCATTTTCAAACATGCTATCAAGATTGTCCCGCTCCTGCCTGCGCATGATATGGTGGTAAAGCGCAAAGCGGCTGCTGGAAAGGCCGCGCAGCATTGCAGCCCTTACATTTTTTATATGATTCAGGTCGGCTTGATCCGTCGTCTCAAATGACAGTCCTTCCAGTTTTATTGTTTTTAGAAGGTAGCCGTCCTTGGTTTGCAGCGTCGTATCATCAATATGATGCGTATAAGGAATATGCTTGCTGACCGGCTCTTCGGTTTTAGAAAGATTACCGCTATTTTTTGTGGATCTTGCTATCATTTCACGGCCTGTAACTGTTGCATTTCCAAAATCGCCTGTTTTTATGCGGCGGACATTTATTCATTTTTGTCAGGAATATGCGCATCCATTGCAGGTCTTTTTCTGTAGCGAGGATTCCCAAGGCATGAAGAGGCAGAGTCAGGCAGGCGAAAAAAAGCGCTTTTCCCATCAGGCTCGCGCAAAGAACCATGCCGATACCGAAGATCATGAAATTGATCCCGAAAAATTCCATTGGAACCCCCATGGTCATGGGCGGCCTTGTCATGCCAATGAATAAGGGATCGATCTCTACAGGTTCTTCTTCCATGGGAATCACAACGATCCGGCAATGCTATCGACAATGGAAGGTGCGCCGAAGACGAGGATGACTCCGCCAGTTATAGCGAGTGCAAGTTGCAGGGTAATCCTGCCGAACATCCATGAAAAACCGAGGAAAACAACAGCAATGATCGCAATGATCCGCGCCCAGGTTGAGGTTAGAACCGTCATCAATGCATTCAGGAAATTCGTTCCTGAATCAAATAGAGCGCTTTGAGAAAAAGCACTATCGGCATGAAACAGGATGAAGCCTGCAAGCGTAACGCATAGAATTTTTCTAATAACAGGCATACGGATATTGTCTTGCATGGATCGTGCCTTTCCTGCCGCGTTTTCGTTGGCGTAAATATTTCTTGTTATTGATGGAAGGCACAAAACCAGTAGCAGGGCATAGCTTCAACAGGATTCTGCTGGCGGGCGTGATTTTGAAACCACGAGTTTACTTCAATCGCGTTTTTGGGTATCCAGCGGTTGCGGTTTCTGATGAAGAATATCCATCAGTTCGATGATTGCGCGCCTTTTTCTGGGACAATCGATCTTCTCCCACAAGCTGGCGGCGGCATGGTCGGCGCGTTGCAGGGAATAATCTCTTATAGCGGGAAGCGTTTTGTTATTGTCCGGATTTATAATGTTGCCGATATCCACTTTCAGAGTTTCAGAGATTTGCATTAATATTTTTATGCTCAGGCGGTTACGGCCTAATTCGTATTTACGAAGTTGCTGACGGGAGATGCCGCATTCTTCCGCTACGTATGCTTGGGCAATTTTTTTATTTTGCCTGATTTGACGGATGCGGAAACCGATTTCAGCATCAAGTTCCGAGGCATGCCGCGAACCATTCTGCCTGCTCATGGCGGAGTCTTTATCTGTTTTCTTTTCTTGCATATGAAATATCCCCCAAAAATCCGGACGCACAGCCTCAACAGGCTGCGGCCCGGTCTTTCTTCCCTGTGGGGAGAGAAGTTGGATAATGATTGATTCCGAGTTGGCCCAGATATGCGGAGGTCATTTCGCGGCGATCCGCGCAGGTCATGCGGTAAAGTTGCCAGAGATCGGCAATCTGACGCCGGATGAAGATTTTTTCATGACTTGCATAGACCTGTTTAACGGTGGTTTTTTCGTCAGTGGCGCGGCAGGCGGCAATAAGGCACCTGATGCGGGTACGGTACTCCGCAGTCAGGTCGTTAAGTTCTTTAATGTCCAGAAACTGGATGTCCCGGCAGGACAGGCTCTCGATTTGATCGGCGATGCCTTGTGAAAACCCCACGTCATAACGCTTCGCCAAAGCCCCAAACAGGGCTTGTTTTTCTAAAATATTCATAGTTTCCCTCACACAAAATCGGTTATGGAAGGGTTATATTCCATAAAATACACACCTGTCAAGCAGAATTTTAATTGATTATAAAATTATTTATGTTAGATATAAATATAGTGCTAAAATAAATCGATAAAATATAAAGAAAATATGACACCAGAACAGCTTAGAGCGGCGCGAGCGATGATAGGGTGGGATCAGTCCCAGATTGCTGAGCGTGCAGGGGTGACTACACAGACTATTGCCAATTTTGAGCAGGGAAGAACCAAAGGTAATGCAAATACGATGCAGGCAATTGAAACTGCCCTCAAGAAAGCCGGAGTTCTGATATCTGATGATGGCGTCCGTATGCCACGCACAAACGAAATTGTGTTGGAGGGAGATGATTGGTTCTGCGATCTGCTGGATGATGTTTATTACACGCTGATAGACAGTCCCGGTGCGGAACTTCTTGTCGATATGGCCAGTGATTTATTGTCTCCTCCCGAAGTCGTGAACCGCTACCGGAAAATCAGAAACGCGGGCATAAAGATGCGGCAGACTGTTGAGGAAGGAAATGCGTACCTGCTAGGGCCGGTCAATGAATATCGTTGGATACCGAAAAAGCATTACAAAAACTGGGTTACTTTAGTGTATGCCAACAAAGTTGCGTATTCGCTGGAAAATGAAACGAAATGCAAGATTGTTATTGATGTCGATCTTGCGGAACGTGAATTGAGTAGATTTAACCTTGTGTGGGGGCTGTTACCTGAACTTGATGTAAGGAGTACAGCCAATGAGCGTTTCTAGGCAATTTAAAACGCAAACCGGTCAATACAAAATTAAAATAAAGAGCGGGTGCTGGCAGGGCTATGATACAGCCCGTTTGGAAATTTCCGTTGGTCAGCCCTATCATGAGGGAGAAAAATTCAAAGCTACAATTAGCTGGGCTGCGGAAAGATTTCCGAATGTGGTTCTGCTTGTTAATGATTCATTGCAGCGATATAACTTAATGTTTGAAAATGGGCTTCCCGAGGAAAGCGCCGAGCGAATTTCCTGTAAGCAGGGTTCCGAATGGATGCGAAGAAACTATCCCGTGGCTTACGGATGCCAAGCGATATGCTGGAATGAATGGAAGGCTAGGGCAGAGTACCCGGAAACGAGTTATAAAACGCGAAACCTTTTCGATAGAAATGAACGGTTCCGGACATCTCTTACCGATGCCATTTCAGAGGTTTGGGAAAGGCGCAGTAAATGCCACCCGGCATACTCTCCTGAAAGAAAAGAGGAATTCTTTAACCTGTCAATCGATTATCTTTTGGAAGAAACGGCTGTTCTGGCCATGGCATATAAAGAATTTCCGGGTGTGTCGGTTTATCCGGGATCATTTTTGGAAATGTGGTCGATGTTTGTAGACACAGCGATTGAGGATGCTCCTGAAGGATTAAAGAATGCACATTGTGTTAGAATTGATTTTGCTAAAAATAAAAATGCTGATCTTCTCCCGTCAGTAACCCCAGCATGACTCTACTCTCTGCCGGACTAAAATAGGGAAGCAGGTCACGGCGAAAGCCGAAACCGGTAAGAAAATCCGTAGGCCGAATAAGCCGTAGAGGTTCAAGTCCGACCACCCATTTAAGCCCCGCAAGGACTTTGGCGGCCTATGCCATTCTATGAGGGTTTCCGGCCCTATGAAATGAAAATACTTCACGGGAATCGGGGATGCCGGGCGGGCGGGATCGCAACCGGCGGGGGCTTGTCCCCAAGAGGTGGAAATTAAAAAAGGCCGCTTATGCGGCGGCCTCCCTGTTCTGCAAGTCTGTCAGGTAATCGGCGGCTTTCTGGGCCTGCGATGCTGCTGAAAATATGAATTTCTTATCGCTCTTCAAGGCTTTCAGCCATCCGTCTATATACTGCGCATGATCCGCGCGGGTGCCGGGTGTGATACCCAGGGCGGCGCATAACATGGCCGCGCCCAATTCCGCCACAAGCTCCTCGAATGCATAATCCGTATCGCCGCGTTTTCCGCCCTTTATCCGGTCTAGCCGGTGGGCCGCGCCTGACCAATGAGTCAGCTCATGCAGGGCAGTCGAGTAAAATCCTTCCGTTGCCGTGCTGGTCTTGGTGTCATGAAACAGGGACATATCAGGCAGGGCGATATAATCCCCCGCAAGGTCATAATAGGCGCTGGCTCCGCCTTTTCTGATATTTGCGCCTGTGCCTTCCATGAATTTCTCGGCGGCGTCCATTGTTGCGGCCTCTCCTGTAGTGGTTTGCTCAACGGGGATCGTGAAGCCTTCCACCTGATCGGCATTAAAGACCGCCGACCAGCGGGCAAACATCCGGGTTTGCGCTTCGTCGTTATCACCCTGCGGCTCCACGTCGAAGGACTTCCAAAAAACAATTTGTGTGCCTTTCTCGCCCTTTTTCACCTGCGCCCCGCCCTCCTGCCATTGCTTGTAGGTTCCCCAATAGCCGGATTTAAAGCCGCTATACATCTGGTTCATCCAGAGTACGGGAATGTTGACGCCTCTGCAATTTTTTCCGGTCTGCGCATTCACCGGGATCGATGAAAAACCGCTCCACGGCATTTCAAATTTATCGGCGGTCTGTCCGCTTTCAATCGCTTCAATGATGGTATTGGTTACGGTCTGGTAAATATCTTGCTTGGTCATTTTCTTCCTCTTTGGTTACGGGTTGCGTTCATGCAACCTTGGCTCCCGCCGAGGGTGGGGTAGCAAACGCAAGGGCGGCGCATGCCGAGGGGGATCACCCGGCCTGCACGAAATGAAACAAAGTGAAATGAAGGAAGGTTGGGGATACGGCTTGCGCCGTTCATCGAAGACCCTTGCGGCGCGAGGGCCGAAGGCCCTTAGAATTTGGGCAGGTCACTACTATTTCATGCCCGAAGGTCAAGATTGTGAACGAACCGGTTCGCCTGGTATTCGATGACATAAACATTTTCCTAAAAAATTTTTGATTTGAAGAAATATAGCTGCGCTAAAAAGTTATTATTTCATAAAGAGAATACAACCGTACGGAGAGGATTTGCGGTTGTTTTTTTAGGAAATTTATGGGCATATGGTGGTCAAGAAATAACAAAAAGTGATTTAGTAGCAGGGAGCGATTATGCGGGTAAAGCAGCAGAGCTTTTTTTCAATTCATTTCATATCGACGCTTCTCTTTCTGCTAACCTTTGCCGTATCCCCCGCCCTTGCCCAGATTGAAAACGGCGATGTTGTCACCGGTCATATCACAGGCAATCCCGGCGCAAGCACGGACAGCTATACTTTTCAGGCATGGCCGGGGGATACGATCTCCGGCAGCGTCGGCGAGGTTGGCGCTAATACGACCTTCCGCCCGTGGGTCAAGCTTGTCCCGCCGACCGGCAGCACGGTCAGCGCTTCCGGAGCATTTTACGCAAGGGTTGATCGCATCGTCGGCTCAACGCAGGGCGGGACATGGACTATGCAGATCACCCGCGCCGACGCAACTGCCGCAGGCGGCGATTACGAGGCGACTCTTTTCATAGCGGGGCAGGGCGATGTTTCCATCGCCGGGGATACGCCCGGCGGCTCAATGTACCCTAACGACGATGAGTCTGGCGCGATCGACCGCGGAGAACTCAACGTCTTCACTTTCAATGTCACCTCCAACGCGCAAGTCATTGTGATGGTGTCCGCGACGGGCGGCAGCGGCTTCCGCCCGTGGCAGGAAACCTACAAGCCAAGCGGCGCGCTCGCAACGCAGGGCTGGACGACGACGAGCGATAGCTGGAACTTCACCCCCGGCTCAACCAATCTCGGCCTTTACAATATCCTCATGTCGAAAAGCGACGCGAACGACGTGCAGGGAACCTACACGGTCACCGTTTCCGGAGCGGGCGTGGGCCTGCCCGTGCTCGGGGAGACTGATGGCGCAAACGATACGCCGATATGTAATAGCGGCAATATTGAAGGCATGGACGTTTCCATGTCCGGCAACGGCAAGGCGCTGGCGGGCGATCCCGTTAACGTCGCCACCGGCAACACTTTTGAGCAAGTGACCGATTACACGACAACCGGCGCGAACCCGCTTGCCTTCACGCGCTATTACAACAGCCTGTCTTACACGCGCAATCTTACCCCGTCGATGATGGGCATCAACTGGCGCAGCAATTTCGACCGCGCCTTGCGCGGCGTCTCGGCAACGGCGGTAGTCGCGGAGCGGCCCGACGGCCAGACCGTCAATTTCATTTCCTCGGGCGGCGCGTGGGCGGCGATGAATTCGGACATGGATTATGAACTGTTCAGTTCAGGCTCGCAGTGGATTCTGACCGACCATAACGATTCGCAGGAAACCTACACGTCTTCCGGCGGCATCGCGACGCTCGATTCCATCGCGCTGCGCAACGGCTATACCCAGACGCTCACATATGACAGCGTGGGGCAGCTTTCCGATGTAACCGATTCCTATGGAAGGACGCTTGCCTTCACATGGGCGGGCGGATTGCTGACCGAAGTGGATACGCCGGACGCGCTGGAACTCACCTACGGTTATAACGGCGGCCTGCTGGAAACGGTCGAGTATAACACGAGCCCGGTAACGGAACTCACATATCTGTATGAAGATGCGAACCGCCCCTTCGCCCTGACCGGCATCACCGATGAAAACGGCAACCGCTTTTCGACATGGGCTTATGACGGCGCGGGCCGCGCGGTTTCGGCGCAGCGCGCGAACGGCGCGGGCTTGACGCAGCTTTCTTACGCTTCGGCGGGCGATGTTACCGTCACCGGCCCGCTCGGAATCGCGAATACTTTCAGCTTCACGACGCAGGAAAGCAAACCCAAAGTCACGCAAGTGGCCCGCGCCGCGAACGGCACGGTGGCGGCGGCGACCTGCGCGAAGACGTACGATGCGAACGGCTACCTCGCCACCTCGACCGACTGGAACGGCAATCTGACGGTGCTGACCAATAACAGCCATGGCAACCCGACGCAGATTATCTTCGCCTCCGGTTCTTCCGCCGCGCAGACGACCACCATCGCCTACGACTCCACCTGGCCCCGCCTGCCCGAAACAATAACAACGAATGGCGTAACCGAAGATCTGACCTATGATTCCTCCGGCAATGTTCTGACCCGCACATTGACCGACACCACAAGCAACTCCACGCCTTATAACTCCAACGGCTGGACGCGCGTCTGGACATATACCTACACCGGCACGGGCCAGCTTGCCTCGGTCACGCTGCCGCGCAACGATCTCACCGCCGAAACCGAATACGATTACGACGGCGGGGTCCTGACCCTGATTACCGACGCCCTCGGCCATGAAACCGATATTCTGACCTACCAGTCCGGCGGCCTGCCGCTCACGGTCGAAGACCCGAACGGCGTGGTAACGACCCTCGCCTATAACGAGCGCAACTGGCTGGAGAGCAGCGTTCTCGACACGGCGGCGGGCGACCTGACCACCGGCTACGACTATGACAGCGCGGGTAATCTCACGCTGCTTACGCTGCCCGACGGTTCCTTCACCGAATATGTCTATGACAGCGCCCACCGCCTGACCGGCATTGAAAACGCGCTGGGCGAAACCCAGACCTACACGCTCAACGCGATGGGTAACACAACCCAGACCGTCTGGAAAAATTCCGGCGGCACGACAAAGCGCACCAGCAGCGCGACCTTCGACGCTCTGGGCCGGATGCTGACCGACGTTGGCGGCATGAGCCAGAGCACAAGCTACGCCTACGATGA